>Ga0208898_1000054_pt1 | contig 192519 bp, 154 predicted proteins | sample VirMetDEL_Mar_4_FD_184513 | JGI IMG/M metagenome (GOLD analysis project Ga0208898, IMG submission 184513) | Aqueous microbial communities from the Delaware River and Bay under freshwater to marine salinity gradient to study organic matter... | ecosystem: Environmental > Aquatic > Marine >...
GACGTTAAAAGAATAGAAAACGCTTCTTTTTCTGGTGCTATATATAATGAAGGGACAGTTTGGCCTGAAGGTTTTGATCCTATAATGTTTGGTGCGACCAAAATTTAATTTTAGTCTCTCTATTCGGGGGAAATAGGGGTCAGACCACGTTTTGCATTTATGGAGTTTTTGTGACTATTGTTCAGTCCTTTAAAAAGAGAGTTATCCGAGGAGTGGTATGTCGTCCGAAGGCTGTTTTTTCTTAGTCTTATAATGGTGGTCTGACCCCTATTTCTCTTCAACATCAATCTGAACTTGCAACACCTGGACAATTACAACGTTGGCTTTCATCGCCTAGTAACCGAGCGAAGCCAAACAGATAGCCTCGCCCCTGCTCATCCACTTTCACCGATCTTTTTTTATCTAAGACCTTTTATCAATCAAGCATTGAACCTGGTTTTAACTTCTCCACCACGCGCATAAGTCATCACAAACGAACTCCAATTTTCACCACGTCTGGTGGCGCACTCCCTCAACTCCTTCACCAAACGATAGAGGATTGCGCCATTGTAATCCGTTTCCGCATCCGTCACCCGAACCCCTTTGTTCTCGACAGTAAGAACAGTTTCTATATAACCCGCACCTACTGTTACCTCATAAAAAAAAGAGTCGTAGCCACCCACGATACCTGCATCTAGCAGCTCAAAAATCTGTTTCACTAACTGTACGTCTTGAGTAACCACTATATAACCTCCGGAATCTTATGAGCCTCATTTTCAAAGAAAACTTTTTCGGTCTTTCCATTTATCGTATAGGTCAACTCCATGTTATCAGGACGCGGGAAATAGGGGTCAGACCACATTTTGCATTTAAGGAGTTTTCGTGACTATTGTTCAGTCCTTTAAAAAGAGAGTTATCCGAGGAGTGGTATGTCGTCCGAAGGCTGTTTTTTCTTAGTCTTATAATGGTGGTCTGACCCCTATTTCTCTTTAATGGTGGGGCCTAGAGTTGATTATCTGCACAAACCGGGGCGGCACCCAGGCCGCCCGATTTTATTCAGGTTGGATCGGCATTGAGCCTGCGGCTGATCACATCCAACAAATCACACCCATCGCGCAGCGGAATCGCCAGTAGATGGGCAAAGTCTTGCAGCACCACGGCATCGCTGCTGAGCTGTTCGCGAAAGGCTAGGTTTTCCAGCAGTTGGGTCACGGCTCGAATCCGGTACACGGCGGCGTCGTGGAGGACGTCGAGGGGTGCCTGAGTGTCGATGAGCAGGGCGGGTACGGTGCTATCGTGACCGGTTAGGGGCATGTATCGATTCATTTGAAGTCTCGTTTAGAGGGTATGAGATCTACCACCTAATCGTCGCCAAACGAATTAGGTGGCAGCTGTACGCAGGTTGGCGAACCGGAAACGAGTAACCGGCAGACCCGAAGGTCTCCCACGCACAGCCGCCATAACAGCGACTCTGCGGGTGCAAAATGCCTGCAAAAAAACGCAGACCGCTTTTGCACTCGTTTACGGATCGCCAAATCCGATCGCCCGGTTGGGCGACGGCCGGACTATAAGCCCTCTGCCCAAAACCTTGCAAGGTATAGCACCCCGCCACTCCCTCAAGCCCCGCAGCCCTCGAACGCACTCACCCGGTCGGGTTGCATGGATTGCAGCTTTTTCAAATGACATGGGTGGATGGGGTAATGCTCAAGGCGCGTTACGCGTTCTAAGCCAGAACGCCGCCGGGTCAAGGGCAAACACTGTACCTGTGGCGAGGGAACAAGCTCCCGCGCCACAGGTCGCTTTTCGAGCGTTGTGTTTTTTCACTGAGCAGCGTGAGGGCTGGCCTGCCCTCACAGCGACTTTTGACCTCAGAACAACTTGCGCTGCACCGCCTCATCCAGCGTGCTGCGCGTCAACGCCTCCACCACTTCCCGCGTGTCCGCCTGGAACGGGATGCCCACGATCAGCACCAGGTGCATCCAGGTGCGTACCGACTCACTCTTTTTGATGCGCCCGAGTTCTTTGCCGTCTTTGTCCTTGAACACGGTTTCCAGGGTGAAGGTGTTCTTCGCCGTGGACGGGATGATGAAGAACGTCACGCCAGTGATGATCGCCGAGGCCATGTTGAACTGTTCGTTGTTGTACAGGGTGGCGTCGGCGTAGATGTCCGAGTCGACCTTGTCGGTGCTCACCCGCGAGAAGCGGTTGGACTGGCGAAACGAATCCGCCACGGCCTTTTCCCACAACGCCGCCGGAGCGCCGGCTGCAGTGTTGCCCGGGCCGCTGTTGACCTGGCGGAGCGCCGTGGTACGCACGAACGCCGTGGGTTTTTGCGCCGGTGCGTTGGCGGTCGGCGGCCAGGTTTGCACGGGCGGCAGTTCGTGTTGCGAGTAAGACACGCAACCTGTCAGCAAGATGGCCGCGAGGACCAGGCTGTGTTTGATCAATCCTTTCATGTGTCGCTCCTTGAAATTACGGTTTGGCCAGCTTCGCGGTAGCGGTGTCGAGCAGTTGCGCGACCAGTTCGTTCAGTTGCTTGGCGCCCATGGTTGGGGCCCAGTATTCGCGACCGTAGAGGCCGACGTTGCGCTCGAACTTGACCTCGTGTTTGGCGCTCGCCAGTTCCTTGCCATCGCGATCGACGATCACCAGGTCGCCGGCCACGTCAAAGGTGTCGACGTAGATCGGGCCGTTGACCCAGATCCAGACCGTCAGCGTCAGCAAGGCGCCGGGGACATAGCCTGGGTGTATGCCACGGTGGCCCTTGAGGGAGGTCATGTTGAACTTGAGCGACACGTCCTGCTCGCCCAGGCGCACGGGGTATTCGGTGACCTGCTTGAAGTAGCCCGCAGTACTCACGTACTGATTGAGCTGGGCGGTCAGCGAGCGGCTGATCGCGGTCTTGTTGGCGTCGTTGATGTCGGCGGCGCTCACCGTCACATCGGCGACTTGTGCGCTGCGCGGGCTGGCGATGGCGGCGGGGTGGAGCGGGGCGCCAATGGGGCCGGTGACGGTGTAGGACACACAACCGGTCATCGACAGAGCGGCGATCAGGGTCGCTGCCCGGAAGAGGGTTTTCAACACACAATTTCCCTATTAATGAATGAGCCAGGCCAGTGTCTCGACCGATAGCCCAAAAACTTGAGGAATGTGCGTCATCGCACGCCCTCCGACGAAACACCTTGAGAACCCCTCTCAACCCCGTAAAATGCTGCAGCCGTTGCGACCCGACATGTTCAGGGATGAAGTCAGTTACGCGCGAGTTCTTGCCTTTGCGCAGGCCAGCCTGCCTCCCTCCCTGAAACTGCCGCCCTTGGCCCGACGCCTTCGACCTCGAAGGGGTGGGTATCGCCTCGTGCCCGGTTTCTCGCTACACCGAACGCTGCTGATTTCCTCACTTTAGGAGCAACATGTGAAAACACTGTCCCAAATCCTGCTGTCCGGCGTTGCCGTCGCAGCGCTGCTGACCGTGGCCGGTTGCGCCACGGAGAGCAACCGCGCGATGCCGGTGGAACAAGTCGCCAGCGCCCACGTCGCCTATTCCGGCGTGCGCGTGCCGATTGCCGTGGGCAAGTTCGATAACCGCTCCAGCTACATGCGTGGCATCTTCTCCGACGGCGTCGACCGTCTCGGCGGCCAGGCCAAGACCATCCTGATCACCCACCTGCAGCAGACCAACCGCTTCAGCGTGCTGGACCGCGACAACATGGGCGAAATTTCCCAGGAAGCCGCGATCAAAGGCACCGTGCAGAAGCTCAAAGGCGCTGATTACGTGGTGACCGGCGATGTGACCGAGTTCGGCCGCAAAGAAACCGGCGACCGCCAGTTGTTCGGCATCCTCGGCCGTGGCAAGACGCAAGTGGCCTACGCCAAAGTCGCGTTGAATATCGTCAACATCAGCACTTCCGAAGTGGTGTATTCCACCCAGGGTGCCGGTGAGTACGCGCTGTCCAACCGTGAAGTGATCGGCTTCGGCGGCACCGCCAGCTACGACTCCACCCTCAATGGCAAGGTGCTCGACCTGGCCATGCGTGAAGCGATCAACCGCCTGGTCGACGGCATCAACGCCGGCGCCTGGAACCCGCGCAACTGATTGGCAACCTCTCAAGGAGTAGTACACGGATGAGCAAGGCAGTGAAGTTGGCGCTGATGCTGACAGCAATCGCGACGGTCGCCGGGTGCCAGACGGCGCCTCAACCCCTGTATCAATGGGAAAGCTACCAGCCGCAGGTTTACGAGTACTTCAAGGGCGAGCCCAAGGAAGCGCAGGTCGAGGCCCTGGAGCGCGATCTGCAGAAGATCAACGCCAGTGGCCGCAAAGCACCGCCGGGTTACCACGCCCACCTGGGCATGCTGTACCTGAGCATGGGCAAGGATGACCAGATGGTGCAGGAGTTCCGCACCGAGAAGGCGCTGTTCCCCGAATCCGCTGCGTACATGGACTTTCTGCTGAAAAACGCCAAGACTGGAGTCGCCACCAAATGAGCCTATTGAAACTCACCGGCGCCTTGCTGGCCCTGGCCTTGCTCGGCGGTTGCGCGGCACCGAAGACGATTGATTACACGGCATACAAACAGGCGCGGCCGAAGTCGATCCTGGTGCTGCCGCCGATCAATGAATCGCCGGAAGTGCAGGCGTCCTACAGCATGGTTTCGCAGGTGACCTACCCGCTGGCCGAAGCCGGCTACTACGTGTTGCCGATTGCCCTGGTGGACGAAACCTTCCGCCAGAACGGCCTGACCACCGCCAACGATATCCAGGGCGTGCCTCCGGCCAAGCTGCATGACATCTTCGGTGCGGATGCGGCGCTGTACATCACCATCAGCGAGTATGGCACCCAGTACATGCTGATCTCCAGCAACACCGCGGTGACCGCCTCGGCCAAACTGGTGGACCTGCGCACCGGCACCACCCTGTGGACCGGCTCGGCGCGGGCGTCCAGTGAGGAAGGCAACAATAACAACGGCGGCGGCCTGGTGGGCATGTTGATCACAGCGGCGGTCAAGCAGGTGATCAACAGCTCCACCGACGCCGCGCATCCGATCGCGGGCATCACCAGTGCGCGCCTGCTCTCGGCAGGGCAGCGCACCGGGCTGCTGTACGGTCCGCGCAACCCGAAATACGGTACGGACTGATCTCAGCGAAGGTCAAAGGTGGGAGGGGGCAAGCCCCCTCCCACACTGATCGAGGTGTTATCTAAACCAGGATTCAGGCGGGGCAGCGCGCCGGGCTGAGTTAACCGTCTCGATTCTGGCACCACCAAAGATCAAAGGTGGGAGGGAGCTTGCTCCCGATGGCGGTGGGTCAGTCACCCGATGCAGTGGCTGACAGTTGGCAATCGGGGGCAAGCCCCCTCCCACACTGACCGAGGCGTTATCTAAACCAGGATTCAGGCGGGGCAGTGCACCGGGCTGAGTTAACCGTCTCGATTCTGGCACCACCGAAGATCAAATGTGGGAGGGAGCTTGCTCCCGATGGCGGTGGGTCAGTCGCCCGATGCAGTGGCTGACAGTTGGTCATCGGGGGCAAGCCCCCTCCCACACTGATTGAGGTGTTATCTAAACCAGGATTCAGGCGGGGCAGCGCGCCGGGCTGAGTTAACTGTCTCGATTCTGGCATCACCGAAGATCAAAGGTGGGAGGGGGCTTGCTCCCGATGGCGGTGGGTCAGTCGTCCGATGCAGTGGCTGGCGCTTGGTCATCGGGGGCAAGCCCCCTCCCACACTGATCGAGGTGTTATCTAAACCAGGATTCAGGCGGGGCAGCGCGCCGGGCTGAGTTAACCGTCTCGATTCTGGCATCACCGAAGATCAAATGTGGGAGAGAGCTTGCTCCCGATGGTGGTGGGTCAGTCGCCCGATGCAGTGGCTGACAGTTGGCAATCGGGGGCAAGCCCCCTCCCACACTGATTGAGGTGTTATCTAAACCAGGATTCAGGCGGGGCAGCGCGCCGGGCTGAGTTAACCGTCTCGATTTTGGCACCACCTAAGATCAAATGTGGGAGGGAGCTTGCTCCCGATGGCGGTGGGTCAGTCGCCCGATGCAGTGGCTGACAGTTGGCAATCGGGGGCAAGCCCCCTCCCACACTGATTGAGGTGTTATCTAGTCCAGGGTTTAACCCGAACACCCCACACCTTGCGTCTGACCTTGTGAACGGATCATTCATTCACGAGGTTCAGTCCATGTCCCATCCTCTGCTTTTCCTGCGTCCTGCTGCCCAGGGCTTTGCGGTTACTTTGCTGGTGGCGCTGGCCGGTTGTGGGCAGTCTTCGCCGCCTGATTTAGCCAAACCGACTGAGCCCGTCGCCGAGCTGCACAGCGCCCCGGTCCAGGGCGCGTTGGTCAAGCGCCAGGCGATGCCTGCACCGATGCGGATGCAGGAGTCGGCAACCCTGGATTACCAAAGCGAACCCCGCGAGCAGTACGTCAACCTGCCGGACAACCCGGTGCATCGGGTCGCCGAAACGCCGGTCTCGACCTTCAGCATCGACGTCGACACCGGCAGCTACGCCAACGTGAGACGTTTCCTCAACCAAGGCCGTCTACCGCCCGAGGGCGCTGTGCGACTGGAGGAAATGCTCAACTACTTCCCCTATCACTACGCCTTGCCCACCGACGGTTCGCCGTTTGGCGTGACCACCGAACTGGCGGCCACCCCGTGGAACCCGCGCACCCAACTGCTGCGCATCGGCATCAAGGCCTCCGACCGCGCCGTAGCGCAGCTGGCGCCGGCCAACCTGGTGTTTCTGGTCGATGTGTCCGGCTCCATGGACCGTCGCGAAGGCTTGCCGCTGGTGAAAAGCACCCTGAAATTGCTGGTGGATCAATTGCGCGAGCAAGACCGTGTGTCGCTGGTGGTCTACGCCGGCGAGTCGCGCGTGGTGCTCCCTCCGACCTCCGGGCGCGACAAAGTGAAGCTGCGCAACGCCATCGACCAGCTCAGCGCGGGCGGCGCCACCGCCGGTGCTTCAGGCATCGAACTGGCCTACCAGATGGCCCGCGAAGGCTTTATCGAGCAGGGCATCAACCGCATCCTGCTGGCCACCGATGGCGACTTCAATGTCGGCGTCAGCGATTTCGACAGCCTCAAGCACATGGCCGCGGAACAACGCAAAAGCGGTGTGTCGCTGACCACCCTCGGCTTCGGTGTGGATAACTACAACGAACACCTGATGGAACAACTGGCCGACGCGGGCGACGGCAACTACGCCTACATCGACACCCTGCGCGAAGCGCGCAAGGTGCTGGTAGACCAACTCAGCTCGACCCTGGCGGTGGTGGCGCGGGATGTGAAGGTGCAGGTGGAATTCAACCCGGCCCAGGTCAGCGAATACCGCTTGCTGGGTTATGAAAACCGCGCGTTGAAGCGTGAGGATTTCAACAACGACAAGGTCGACGCGGGAGAGATCGGCGCCGGGCACACGCTGACCGCACTGTACGAAATTGTACCGAAGGGCCAGCAGGGCTGGCTGGAGCCGCTGCGCTATGCCTCTGCGCCTGCGGTGTCGGGCGCTTCCGATGAGTTGGCCATGTTGCGCGTGCGCTACAAGCCCGCGGCCGGTGGCGCGAGCCGCTTGATCGAGCGGCCGGTGAGCAACGCCGCGGCCAAGGCCAGCGACGACCTGCGCTTCTGCGCCGCCGTGGCCGCCTTCGCCCAGCAACTCAAGGGCGATGGCCGCTACACTGGCAGCATGAGTTTGCAGGACACCGCCGCACTCGCCCGCTCTGCCCGGGGCGATGACCCGTTCGGCTTGCGCAATGAATTCGTGCAACTGGTGGAAGTGGCGCAAAGCCTCAAACCTTGATCGTGAACACAACGACCAGAAAGGAGTTCGCCACCGATATGCCCGCTCCAGATGATTCACCCAGCGACGAATCGCTGCTGGCCCGCTACCGAAGCGGTGACGGCGCCGCGTTCGAAGCCTTATACGCGCGGCACCGCCAAGGTCTCTACCGCTTCCTGGTGTCCCTGAGCAACAAGGCCGAACTGGCCGAGGAAATTTATCAGGAGACCTGGCTCAGCCTGATCCGCAGCGCCACCCAGCCACAAGGCCGGGCGAGTTTTCGTACCTGGCTGTTCCAGATCGCCCGCAACCGCCTGATCGACTATTGGCGCAAGCACGGCATCCACAACCCGTTGCACGACAGTTACGATGAACAACTGCACGCCCAGCCCGACACCAGCGCCGGCCCCGAGCAGCATCTGAGCCTGAGCCGCGACCAGGCGCGTCTCGACGCCGCGTTGCAAGACTTGCCCGAAGACCAGCGCGAAGTCTTCCTGCTGCGCCTGCATGGCGACCTCGACGTGCCGCAGATCGCCGCCCTCACCGGCGCCCCGCTGGAAACCGTGAAAAGCCGCCTGCGTTACGCCCAGCAGAAACTGCGCCGTCTGCTGGCCGAGGAGATACCCGCATGACCGACTCCCGATACACCCCCGACCCCGACGACCTGCTCATCCAGCACATGCGTCAACACAGCCGCGGCGAGCCACCGGCGTCCCTCGACGCCTTCATCCTCGCCACCGCCCGCCGCGAAACCCCAGCGCCGCAACCCAGCCGCTGGCAACGCTGGCTGCACGCCTGCCAACGCCCACGCTGGCAGATGGCATTCGCCACCGTCGCAGGGTTAGCGTTGATGATCGGCGTGGTCATGCGCTCGCCCGTGCCTCAACCCGACATCTCCCCGGCGACGTTCTCCGCGCTCCACCCAGAAAGCGCCCGCCCGGCCCCCGCGCCGATGGCCCGGATGGCCGTCGCGCCCAGAGCCGAAAGCGCGCCGGTCCAAGCCGAAATTGCCGGGGCGTTGTCGGATCAATCGCCGGCCAGGCTCAGCAAGCGCGCACCGGTTGCACTGCCTTCATTGGAAGAGGGCTTGCAGGAAATCGTCAACTTGCGGGCGGCCGGGGACAGCCAAGCGGCGGATGAGAAGTTGCTGGCGTTGCACGCGCGTTTTCCCCAGGAGGACTTGCCGGCGCGCCTGGAGGTGTTGCGCAAGCGCTGAACGCGGGGCGGGCGGTGAGACGCAACGTCTCGCCGTCTCATCGCCACCGGGTGTGGTCTGACATGGCGCGTCTCATTCGAACGCGATCGCGGCCGCCCCTGGGTTTCCAGCGGACCGCTCTAAGCAAGGCCTGTTCAGGTGCTTTTGCGGATCTGGCACCGGCCTTGCTCTGGCTCTGGTAACCAGCCCGACTGGTGACCCAATAATAAAAACAGGTGCCCGATGTCCTGCCCAACTCCCTTTCCCGGTTCTGCCCGTGGCGGCGTCATGAGTCGCATGCCGCAACAGCTCAATCGACTGGTTCTGGACCTTGTGCTACCGCGCTGACGCCCCTCCTGGCGGACTCTTGCGGGGCGCCAGGGCCAATCGTTCCAAGGAGATTTCGCTATGACCCTTTCGATCAATCCGCAACGCAGCATGCGCGCCGCTGTCTGGCACGGCCGTCACGATATCCGCGTCGAAGACGTCCCGCTGCCCATTTCGCCGCCGGCCGGTTGGGTGCAGATCCGCGTGCAGTGGTGCGGAATCTGCGGGTCCGATTTGCATGAGTACGTGGCCGGGCCGGTGTTCATACCGGTCGACGCCCCGCACCCGCTGACCGGGATAAAGGGGCAGTGCATCCTCGGGCATGAGTTTTGTGGCGAGATCGTCGAACTCGGCGCCGGCGTGCAGGGCTTCAGCGTCGGCGAGCCGGTGGCGGCCGATGCGTGCCAGCATTGCGGCACGTGCTACTACTGCACCCACGGGATGTACAACATCTGCGAGAACCTGGCCTTCACCGGGCTGATGAACAATGGTGCCTTCGCCGAACTGGTCAACGTGCCCGCCAACCTGCTGTACAAATTGCCGGCGAATTTTCCCGCTGAAGCCGGGGCACTGATCGAGCCGCTGGCGGTGGGCATGCACGCAGTGAAAAAAGCCGGAAGCCTGCTCGGGCAAAACGTAGTGGTGGTCGGTGCCGGCACCATCGGCCTGTGTACCATCATGTGCGCCAAGGCGGCCGGTGCGGCGCAGGTGATCGCGCTGGAAATGTCCGGCGCCCGCAAGACCAAGGCCCGGGAAGTGGGCGCGACCCATGTGCTCGATCCCAATGAGTGCGATGCCCTGGCCGAAGTCCGCCGCCTCACGGGCGGGCTCGGCGCGGATGTCAGCTTCGAATGCATCGGTAACAAACACACGGCCAAGCTCGCAATCGACCTGATCCGCAAGGCCGGCAAGTGCGTCCTGGTGGGGATCTTCGAGGAACCCAGCGAGTTCAACTTTTTCGAGTTGGTGGCGACGGAAAAACAAGTACTCGGCGCGCTGGCCTATAACGGCGAGTTCGCTGACGTGATCGCGTTTATCGCCGATGGACGGCTGGACATTTCGCCGCTGGTGACGGGGCGTATCCAGTTGGAACAGATCGTGGGGCAGGGCTTTGAGGAGTTGGTTAAAAACAAGGAGCACAATGTGAAGATTATTGTGTCGCCTGCTCGGGTTTGAAGTGAGCGATGATTCTGCCACTTTGTTGTAGATGGCAAAGGGTGGCAGGGTGCTGATGGGATCTATCGACTGCCTTTCCCGTCGCCCGGCTGAGGACTGGCAAAAGCAAAGCACACGAAAAGGCCCCGCACTTGGCTCAAGTGTGGGGCCTTTTGATTTACTATTCGCACGCCGCCCGTTCCGGCGGCGCTCAGCCCAACGGCTACACTCCGAATTTAAAATGGAAGGATCCTCACGTCATGTCCGATAAGTTGTTCCGCACACTCGCCTTGTCCAGCCTGTTCGTACTCGCCAGCTGCACCACGGCAACGCCAACCGTATCGACGCCTGTCACCTCCAAGGCCATCGAAGCCTTCGTCGACATCTGCCTGAAGACTGCGCCCTCATTCGCAGGCTCGGCTGAAGCGGCCAAGCGGTTCGGCATCAACGACCTCCAGGACATGGGCTTCATGCGCCTCGGCTTCACCACAGACAAAAAACTCGGCGTGCAACTTTCTGAAAAGGAATGCGTCGTCACCACTCCGAATCAATCGGACGACAGCCTCACCCGCCAACTGCTGAGTGCCGCGCAGACTTACTCGCAAACGCCGGTAGCCGATCGTGTGCCATCGAAGGTGCGTATCCAGGACAACAACTTTATTCTTCAGCATGACCGCAAAGGCGGTGAAACGTATGTGCTATTGCGGAACAAGTAATTAGCACTTTTACCCTGCGCACGAAAAAAGCCCGCTTTGCGGGTTTTTTTATGTCGGGAATTTAACGAAAACGCCGTTATTAGACGCCACCTTCCGCTTGGGAATCGCTAGTGAAGAGACCTACCTTTTTCGGCTCGATGGGCTCACTGAATCGCCCTGGATTCTCTAGACACCTTTCGAGCTCCAGTTATAGGAATCTCAAAGCCTACAAATGGGCATATACGGCGGGAAGTTACAGGGGTAGACAGGGATGGATAGCCAGAAACAAGAAAGCCCGCACGGGGCGGGCTTCTTGGGGCGTTTCGTAGACTGTCTGAGACAGCCCGAGACTGCTATATGGTGCACCCGGCGGGATTCGAACCCACGACCCCTGCCTTCGGAGGGCAGTACTCTATCCAGCTGAGCTACGGATGCTTGTGCGGGCGACATCATACCCATGTCGACCTTGGGCGTCCATGCTGGTTTTTGGCCGCTGGCGGGTGGGAATTGTCTGTGTTGGGGCCTTGCGTCGGGCGCTGTGGCTCGGTGGTGGGGTGCGGGGCTTGAGGTCGTTGATCTGATAAATCCGGCAAATAAGCGGTTTTCGTTCTTTTTTTCGAACATCCTATTGCCCTGTACCCCCTTTGATCCTAGGATTCGTTTGAGATTTCAAACGCTCTGTCTCCCGTGCGCTCTCCACTTGCTTGCACGCAGGGGCTGATTTCCCTGACGGCAGCCCCCAAAGGCGCCTTTCAACAACTCTAATTCGCTCCGCGCGCGCGCGGTGCTGTTAAGGAAAGCCGACATGCAGCTTAAAGATGCCCAGTTGTTCCGCCAGCAAGCCTTTATCGATGGGGCTTGGGTCGATGCGGACAACGGTCAGACCATCAAGGTCAACAACCCCGCCACGGGCGAGATTCTCGGCACCGTGCCGAAGATGGGCGCCGCTGAAACCCGCCGCGCCATCGAAGCGGCGGACAAAGCGCTGCCGGCCTGGCGTGCGCTGACCGCCAAGGAGCGCGCCAACAAGCTGCGCCGCTGGTTCGAGCTGATCATCGAGAACCAGGAAGACCTGGCGCGCCTGATGACCCTGGAACAGGGCAAGCCGCTGGCCGAAGCCAAGGGCGAAATTGTCTACGCCGCCTCCTTTATCGAGTGGTTCGCCGAAGAAGCCAAGCGCATCTACGGTGATGTGATTCCCGGCCACCAGCCGGACAAGCGTCTGATCGTGATCAAGCAACCGATCGGCGTGACCGCTGCGATCACGCCGTGGAACTTCCCCGCCGCGATGATCACGCGTAAAGCCGGCCCGGCCCTGGCCGCCGGTTGCACCATGGTGCTCAAGCCTGCCTCGCAAACGCCGTTCTCGGCGTTCGCCCTGGCTGAACTGGCGCAGCGTGCCGGCATTCCGAAAGGCGTGTTCAGCGTGGTCTCCGGCAGCGCCGGCGATATCGGCAGCGAGCTGACCAGCAACCCGATCGTGCGTAAATTGTCCTTCACCGGCTCGACCGAAATCGGTCGCCAGTTGATGGCCGAATGCGCCAAGGACATCAAGAAAGTGTCCCTGGAGCTGGGCGGCAACGCGCCGTTCATCGTGTTTGACGACGCTGACCTGGATAAGGCCGTCGAAGGCGCGATCATCTCCAAGTACCGCAACAACGGCCAGACCTGCGTCTGCGCCAACCGTCTGTACGTTCAAGACGCGGTGTACGACGCGTTCGCGGAAAAACTCAAAGTGGCGGTGGCCAAGCTCAAGATCGGCAACGGTCTGGAAGACGGTACCACCACCGGCCCGCTGATCGACGGCAAAGCCGTGGCCAAGGTCCAGGAACACATTGCGGACGCGCTGGCCAAAGGCGCCACGCTGCTGGCGGGCGGCAAGGTCATGGAAGGTAACTTCTTCGAGCCGACCATCCTGACCAACGTGCCGAAAGATGCCGCTGTGGCGAAGGAAGAAACCTTCGGCCCACTGGCGCCGCTGTTCCGTTTCAAGGACGAAGCCGAAGTGATCGCGATGTCCAACGACACCGAGTTCGGCCTCGCGTCCTACTTCTATGCGCGTGACCTGAGCCGTGTGTTCCGTGTGGCCGAAGCCCTGGAATACGGCATGGTCGGCGTCAACACCGGGTTGATCTCCAACGAAGTGGCGCCGTTCGGCGGTATCAAGGCTTCGGGCCTGGGCCGTGAAGGTTCCAAGTACGGGATCGAGGATTACCTGGAAATCAAATACCTCTGCCTGGGCATCTAAGCCCGGCAAGGCATTGCTGCAAACGCAAAGGGCACGAGAGCGCTGACCCTTTGCGTGTTTTACACCGTTATTCGTAGTGGCCGGGAACGCTGTGTCAGTCGATCATCGCATGCTGCCGTAGTTGCCCCCCGCCACGTATTCCTTGAACAACGCCACCCGATGAGTGGCGAATGAGGACTTTATGAGCAAGACCAACGCTTCCCTGATGAAACGCCGCGAAGCCGCTGTACCACGCGGTGTTGGCCAGATTCACCCGATCTTCGCCGAGTCCGCGAAGAACGCCACCGTGACCGACGTTGAAGGTCGCGAGTTCATCGACTTCGCCGGCGGTATCGCCGTGCTGAACACCGGCCACGTACACCCGAAAATCATCGCGGCCGTGACCGAGCAACTGAACAAGCTGACCCACACCTGCTTCCAGGTACTGGCCTACGAGCCTTACGTGGAACTGTGCGAAAAAATCAACGCCAAGGTCCCAGGCGATTTCGCCAAGAAAACCCTGCTGGTCACCACCGGTTCCGAAGCGGTTGAGAACGCCGTGAAAATCGCCCGCGCTGCCACTGGCCGTGCCGGCATCATCGCGTTCACCGGCGCGTACCACGGTCGCACCATGATGACCCTGGGCCTCACCGGTAAAGTCGTGCCTTACTCGGCCGGCATGGGCCTGATGCCAGGCGGCATCTTCCGCGCGCTGTACCCGAACGAACTGCATGGCGTGAGTGTCGACGACTCCATCGCCAGCATCGAACGCATCTTCAAGAACGATGCCGAGCCGCGTGATATCGCTGCCATCATCATCGAGCCGGTGCAGGGCGAAGGCGGTTTCTACGTCGCGCCTAAACCTTTCATGAAGCGCCTGCGCGAACTGTGCGACAAGCACGGCATCCTGCTGATCGCCGACGAAGTGCAAACCGGTGCCGGCCGTACCGGTACGTTCTTCGCCATGGAACAGATGGGCGTGACTGCCGACCTGACCACCTTCGCCAAATCCATCGCCGGCGGTTTCCCGTTGGCCGGTGTGTGCGGCAAGGCCGAATACATGGACGCCATCGCGCCAGGCGGCCTCGGCGGCACCTACGCCGGTAGCCCGATCGCTTGCGCCGCGGCCCTGGCCGTGCTGGAAGTGTTCGAAGAAGAGCACCTGCTGGATCGCTGCAAAGCCGTCGGCGAGCGTCTGGTTTCCGGCCTCAAGGCCATCCAGGCCAAGTACCCGGTGATCGGCGATGTGCGTGCCCTGGGCGCGATGATCGCGATTGAGCTGTTCGAAGGTGGCGACACCCACAAGCCAAACGCTGCTGCCGTTGCCGCCGTAGTGGCCAAGGCGCGTGAGAAAGGCTTGATCCTGCTGTCCTGCGGCCCTTACGGCAACGTGTTGCGCATCCTGGTGCCGCTGACCGCGCCGGACGAGCAACTGGACAAAGGCTTGGCAATCATCGAAGAGTGCTTCTCCGAGCTGTAAGCCCGGGCTGAACCGATCGATAGAAAAAACCCGCTTCGGCGGGTTTTTTTTTACCTGATGCAGCACATTCAGTGGTTGTTCATTGTACGTAGGCCGCCGCATTGTCTAAGGTGCAGGCATTGCAGATGGAGCGTGCAGGATGAGTGCTGTGGATTTACCCGCTGTACCCCGGGTGTTGATTGCTGAGGCAGACCCTTGGTCGCGGGACCTGCTCAAGCAGGTGTTGTTGAATGTGCGTTGCGACGCACGGCTGGATATGTGTGGCGATGGCCGGCAAGCGGCTACGCTGCTGCGCGACAAAGCCTACGACCTGATCGTGGCGGATTGGGAACTGCCGGGCATCGATGGCCTGAGCCTGTTGCGCAATGTGCGTCAGCAGCGTCGCTCGCCCGCGTTGCCGTTCATCCTCTTGAGCAGTCGCAATGACAGCGCCAGCGTGCGTGAGGCCTTGCCCTTGGCACCCACGGCGTATCTGACCAAACCGCTGAACATGGACGGCCTGACCCAGCGCCTGCAAGACCTGCTGCTCAACGAAGGCGAAAGCGTGTACTGCGAAGTGCCGCGACTGGCGCCGGGCATGACCTTGCCGGTGTTCCTCGAGCGCCGCCGCGACGCCTGCGATGGCGCGCCGCTGTGGGTCGATGTGAAGGCCGCCGTGCAAGACAGCCTAGGGCCGGAGGGCCTGGACCTCAAGTGCCTGGAAGACCGCGTGTGTATGGACCCGCAGATCACTGCCGTGCTGATCGCCGCCGCCAACAGCGCCGGCCATCACGGCACGCCGGTGCAGACCCTGTCGGCGGCGTTGCACAAGCTGCAGGCCGGGCAAAGCATGAACCTGATACTCGGTCTGGCGCTCAAGCACAACGTGGTATTGGGTGATCCAGGCCTGGTGGCGTATGCCGAGCGTCACTGGCAGTTGTCCCAGGACACCGCCGACTACGCCCGCCGTCTGGCGCGCATGCTGGAGCTGGACCACGAGCGCTGTTACAGCGCGGGCATCCTGCATCGGCTCGGCGACCTGGCGTTGTTGCGCTGCCTGGAAGACTGGCGCCAGGGTGGCGGGGCGCTGGATGACGCAGCGATTGGCGAGTCGCTGCACGCTTTGGGTGCCGCCTACGGTTCGGCGTTGCGCACGCGTTGGCGCTTGCCGCTGGAACTGCGCCAGTTGATCGCGGCGATCTACTCCCTGGAAGGCGGGGTGTATTCGCGGGAGGCGTTGGTGATGAACCTGGCGGCGCAGATGGCGCGGTTGACCGAGCATGAAGGGCTGGAAGCGCTGGCCAGGAGCAAGACCGCGCGCTTGCTGAAAGTGGGGCTGTCGGAGCTGATGAGGTTGCGCAAGGCCTAAAGGGTTATGAAGTTCAGATGTGGGAGGGGCAAGTCCCCTCCCACATGTGATCTGTGTTGATCCTCTAACCAGCAACCACGCGGTTTTTGCCCAGGCGCTTGGCCTCGTACATGGCGCCATCCGCGCGGGCGAACAGGTTGTTCAGGGTCGAGTCTTGCTCGTTGAGGCTGGCCAGGCCTTGGCTGACCGTCACGGTGAACGCGTGGCCTTCATAGCTGAAGCTCAACGCCTGGATTTCCTTGCCAAGCCGCTCAGCGACTTGCAGCGCCATCTCCGGCGCGCAACCGGGCAGCACGGCGGCGAACTCTTCGCCGCCAATGCGCCCGAACAGGTCGCCACGGCGCAGTACGCCACGACCGCTCTCGGCAATGCGCCGCAACACCTGATCGCCCTCCAAGTGGCCATAGGTGTCGTTGACGTCCTTGAAGTCATCGATGTCCAGCAGCAGGAATGCCAGCGGCGCAGCCTGGGCGCGGGCGCTGTCGAAGGCCTGGTTGGCGCATTCGAAAAAGTGTCGGCGGTTGCTGCTCTGGGTCAGCACGTCGGTGGTGGCCAGGCGGTGCAGCTCCAGCTCCAACTGTTTCTTGTCGGTGATGTCCTCGGCCATGCCGACCACGATCAATGGTTCGCCCGGTTCGGCCTGCTGGTTGATGTAGCACTTGTCGCTGAGCCAGCGAATCTGCCCGCCGGCCGTGATGATGCGATACTCGCGGTCTTCCACGGCGCCTTGTTCGAGTACGCGGGCCAGGCTGTGTTCGGCGTAGTCGAGGTCTTCGGGGTGAATGCTGTTGCGCCATTCCCGGTGGTCGGCCAGCAGCATGCCGGCGGAACGGCCAAACACCCGCTCATACGCCGGGCTCACATACAGCACGCGTCGCGACGCCCAGTCGATGGCCCATAGCACCGCATTCACGCTGACCAGCAGGGAACTGAGTAATTGCTCACGCTCACTCAGCCGCTCGACCTCGCCCTGGGCGTGCATCAACGCCAGCAAGGTTGCTGCGGCTGCGGGGCGTGGGGGTTCAGCGGTGGGGGGAGCGGGCAGGTGCGTTTTTTCTTGGACCATCGGCACAACTCTCTCTGGGCGCGCCGCAGGGTTCAGCAGCGGTCACAACAAGGGGCCACCATGATGGCGAAGTGTTGTTTGAGAGGGGCGAATTGCGTCTAAGTTCCGTCATTGGGGGCGATTGTGACGGATTTATGGGTGTCTGGAGAATGGCGTCAAAAAAGCGATCAAAGGGGAAGGCAAGCCTTCCCCTCCGCGTGTTCACACCGTTGCAGGGCGCAACGAGTAGGTCTTCAATTGGTGGGCAAAATCGCGCAGGGACTGGATGCCGCTGGCCTCGGCCTCATGCACCCATTCCTTGATCGCGGCCAGCATATCGTGGCCGTTGGAGCTGGTCTTGAGCCAGATCTGCTGCAGGGCCAGACGCTTTTCGTAGATCACTTTCAGGGCCTGGCTGTGTTCCAGCATGCTCTGGATACGCAGGTGGTGGCGGTCATCCAGCAGGCTGGTTTCCCGCGACAGCAGGCGCTTGGCACGGTGAAACTGGTGGCGCACCGAGTGATCGACCTTCTCCAGTTCCTGCTTGACCAGCGGGCCGATCACCAGCTTGCGGTACTGGGCCATGATCTGGAAACGGTTGTTGAGGATCGCCATGGCGGTGTCCATGTCCAGGTGGCCCTTGCCTTCGACACGGTGGGCGATCGGCGCGACGCGCTGCACCTTGGCCAGGCGCAGCAAGCTGAACAGCTTGATCCACGCCCAGCCGAGGTCGAATTCCCATTTCTTCACCGACAGCTTGGCGGAGTTGGGGTAGGTGTGGTGGTTGTTGTGCAGCTCTTCGCCGCCCACGATGATGCCCCACGGCACCAGGTTGGTCGCCGCGTCCCGGCATTCGAAGTTGCGATAGCCCACGGCGTGGCCGAGGCCGTTGATCACACCGGCGGCCCAGAATGGAATCCACATCATCTGGATCGCCCAGATGGTGATGCCGATGGTGCCGAACAGCAGAAGGTCGATCACACCCATGATTGCCACACCCAAGAGCGGGTAGGGCGTGTAGAGTTTGCGTTCGATCCAGTCGTCCGGGCAGTTCTTGCCGTAGATGCGCAGGGTCTCGGGGTTTTCCGCTTCGGCGCGATAGAGCTCGGCACCTTTGCGCAATACGGTAGACAGGCCTTTAATGACGGGGCTGTGCGGGTCGTCGACGGTTTCGCATTTGGCGTGATGCTTACGGTGGATGGCGGTCCACTCGCGGGTGTTCTGCGCCGTGGTCAGCCACAGCCAGAAGCGGAAGAAGTGTTTCAGGCCGGCATTGAGCTCCAGGGAGCGATGGGCTGAATAGCGGTGCAGATAGACGGTGACCCCAATAATGGTCACGTGGGTCATCAACAGGGTGACTGCCACCAGTTGCCAGGCTGACAGGTCAAGAAAACCGTTGTACCACATAGGCTGTATGGCCCTCAGATAAAGAAAAAAACAGCTCACGCATTATCACTAAGCTCACAGAGAAAACCAGCCGACCTTTCAGATAGGAGTGACGGGATGTTTCTTATTCTATAATCCGTAACCTTTGTAGGGCGAATCTAGCTTTTTAGTAAGGATTACTGGCCATATGTTGTTCTCATACCGAGGTGCCCGGCGCGCGGGGTTGGTATATCTGCTGGTTTCGCTGCTGTGGGTTGTGCTTACTCACCGGGTATTGATCAAGTTCCTCGATGACCCGGTTGAGTTAGATCAGTGGCTGCAGATGCGCGGCTATGTGTGGGTGGCCCTCAGCGCCCTGGTGATTTACCTGATTTGCGCGCGCTTTGCGCGCGTCAACGAATTGCAGCAACCGCTCAAAGAGAGTCGTGAGCGCCTGCGCCAGGCCGCTGCCGTGTTCGATTGCACCCGTGAAGGGGTGCTGGTCACCGATGCCAAGGGGCAGATCGTCCATGTGAACCGGGCCTTTATGGCGATCACCGGCTATCGGCGCGAAGATGTCATGGGCGAGCAACCCAGCTTGTTCAAGTCAGGCCGCCATTCGTCGAGTTTTTACCAGCAGATGTTCCTGGCCCTGGAGCAAACCGGCGAATGGAGCGGGGAAATCTGGAACCGGCGCAAAAGCGGCGAAATTTATCCACAGTGGCAAACCATCCGGGTGATTCACGACGACCTCGGCCATGTCAGCCATTACGTCGCGGTGTTTTCCGATATCAGCGCCATCAAGGATTCCGAGCACGAACTGGCGCACCTCGCGCACCACGACCCGCTGACCGACCTGCCCAACCGCCTGCTGTTCACCGACCGCGCCGAGCAGGCCCTGGCTTCGGCGCAAGTGCATAAACGCGGTTGTGCGTTGCTGCTGCTCGACCTGGACCACTTCAAGATCATCAACGACAGCCTGGGCCATAACGTCGGCGACCAGTTGCTCAAATTGGTCGGTGAACGCCTGAGAAGCCAGTTCGGCACCGGCGTGACGCTGGCGCGGCTGGGCGGGGACGAATTCGCGGTGTTGGCGGAAAACTGTCCACAGGTGGTACAGGCCGCCGCGCTCGCGCAACGCATGCTCGATGCGATGAAACTCCCGTTCAATTTCGACGGCCACCAATTGTTTATCAGTGCGAGCGTTGGCATCAGCCTGTTTCCCAGCGACGCGCTGAGTGCCCAGCAGTTGTTGCGTAACGCCGATTCCGCGTTGTTCAAGGCCAAGAGCGTCGGCCGTGAAGGCTACGCGTTGTACACCGAAGAGTTGACTGCCCACGCGCAGAACCGCGTGGAAATTGCCGGCGAACTGCGCCGCGCCCTCGACCAGCAGGAGCTGCGTGTCTACTACCAGCCGGTTCACGACCTGCACACCAGCCGCCTGATCGGCGTCGAAGCCCTGGTGCGCTGGCAACACCCGGAGCGTGGCCTGGTGCCGCCGGTCGAGTTCATCCCCATCGCCGAACGCACCGGGTTGATTGCCGATATCGACGCCTGGGTCATGCACGAGGCTTGCGCCCAGATGTGCCAGTGGCTGGAGGACGGCGTGCCGTTGAGGTTTATCGCGATCAACGTGTCCAGTCGCTTGTTTGCGCGACGCGAGTTGTATGAGCAAGTCGCCAAGGTGCTGCACGACACTGGCCTGGACCCGGCTTACCTGGAGCTGGAAGTCACCGAAAGCGCGGTGATGGAAGACCCCGAAGTGGCCCTGGAACAACTGCACCGCCTGCGCGAGCTGGGCCTGCGCCTGGCCATTGACGACTTTGGCACCGGCTATTCGTCGCTGCTGCGCCTCAAGCGCCTGCCGGTGCAGAAGCTCAAGATCGACCAGGGCTTTGTCGCCGGGGTGCCGTGGGATGAAGACGACGCCGCCATCGTGCGCGTGGTGATCGCCCTGGCGAAAAGCATGGGCATGCAGGTACACGCCGAGGGGATCGAACAGGTGGAGCAGGCGCGGTTCCTGCTGGAGCAAAACTGCGACATGGGCCAGGGCTATTGGTTTGGCCGCCCGATGCCGGCGTGTGAGATCGATTGGGACCGAGCCCCCGCCATCCCGAGTTGAAATGCAGTCAAGTGTGGGAGGGAGCAAGCCCCTCCCACAATTGGATATTCGCCAGGCTCGATTTTGGCACTTGGTCACAAAACGCCGTCGTAACCCCACGTCCGGCCAGAAAATTCTTTCTGGTTATATAAACATTCTTAAATAGTATTTTTAAGAATATCCGCGCTTATCTACTATCGCCCTCACGCCGCAAGCAGTGCCGCCACTGCGCGGCACTCTTCATTTCAGGAGCGAGACCATGAGCGCATCTCTACGTAGCGTCGACGGCCAGGACGAAGCAGCCATTTTGCGTGAGATCCAGAGCGCGTTGCGCGATCTGCGCTTTGGCGCGGTGGAAATCACTGTACACAACGCTCAAGTGGTACAGATCGAACGCAAAGAAAAATTCCGCCTGCAGAACCCGGGTAACAAACCGGCCTGAGCAAGAGCGGCGATAGACCCATCACTATAAAAAATGCCCCTGTAGGCGCGAGCTTGCTCGCGAAAAGCTTGAAGGCAACGCGTTGCACCTGATGTGCAGCGTTATCGTTGACGTTTTTCGCGAGCAAGCTCGCTCCTACAGTCGTCAGCCAACACCCCGGAATTTCAGGAGCTTTCTATGTCGTCGATTCGCCGTTACGCCCTGGCTGCCTTGGCCAGCGCCGTGTTTGCCGGGTCTGCCGTTGCCAAGGACTACGAGTTGCTCAACGTCTCGTATGACCCGACCCGTGAGCTGTACCAGGACTACAACGCTGAGTTCACCAGCTACTGGAAACAGTCCCACCCCGGCGACAGTGTCAAGATCCAGCAATCCCACGGCGGCTCGGGCAAACAGGGCCGTGCGGTGATCGACGGCCTGCGTGCCGACGTCGTGACCCTGGCCCTGGCCGGTGATATCGACGAAATCGCCAAGTTGGGCAAGACCCTGCCGGAAAACTGGCAGACCCGCCTGCCGGATGCGAGCACCCCGTACACCTCGACCATCGTGTTCCTGGTGCGCAAGGGCAACCCCAAAGGCATCAAGGACTGGGGCGACCTGATCAAGAAAGACGTGGCGGTCATCACCCCGAACCCGAAAACCTCCGGCGGTGCGCGCTGGAACTTCCTCGCCGCCTGGGCCTATGGCCTGAAAGCCGGTGGCAGCGAAGCCAAGGCGCAGGAATACGTCAAAGAGCTGTTCAAGCACGTACCGGTCCTCGACACCGGGGCGCGCGGTTCGACCATCACCTTCGTCAACAACGGTCAGGGTGACGTGTTGCTGGCCTGGGAAAACGAGGCGTTCCTGGCATTGAAAGAAAACGGCGGCGCCGACAAGTTTGACATCGTCGTACCGTCCCTGTCGATCCTCGCCGAGCCGCCTGTGGCCGTGGTCGACAAGAACGCCGAGAAAAAGGGCAACACCGAGATCGCTACCGAGTACCTCAAGCACCTGTACAGCCCGGCTGGCCAGGAGATTGCGGCGAAGAACTTCTACCGCCCACGCGATGAGAAAATCGCCGCCAAATACGCCCAGCAGTTCCCGAAGCTGGATTTGGTGACTATCGACAAAGACTTCGGCGGCTGGAAAACTGCGCAGCCGAAATTCTTTAACGACGGTGGCGTGTTCGACCAGATCTACTCGGCGCAATAAAAACACCGCCCTCTGTATGAGCGAGCTTGCTCGCGAAGAAGGTCCAGGCACCGCATGCACCCAGAATGTGCGCGTTATCGTTGACGTTTTTCGCGGGCAAGCCCGCTCCTACAGAGCACGCATTCACCTGCGGGTTTTGTGTGTCAGACCTGCTAACCAAGGACTTTTATGTCGCGTCGTATTTCCCCCGTCATACCCGGCTTCGGGCTGACGCTGGGCTACACCGTGGTGTACCTCAGCCTGATCGTACTCATCCCCCTCGCGGCGATGTTTGTACACGCCGCTCAACTTACCTGGGATCAGTTCTGGAACATCATCACCGCACCGCGTGTGCTGGCGGCATTGAAGTTGAGCTTCAGCACCGCGCTGTACGCCGCGCTGATCAATGGCCTGATCGGCACGCTGCTGGCCTGGGTGCTGGTGCGCTACACCTTCCCCGGGCGCAAGATCATCGATGCGATGATCGACCTGCCGTTCGCCCTGCCCACGGCCGTCGCCGGTATCGCGCTGACCGCGCTGTACACACCGACCGGCCTGGTCGGCCAGTTCGCCGCCGACCTGGGCTTCAAGATCGCCTACAGCCCCTTGGGCATCACCCTGGCGCTGACCTTCGTCACGTTGCCGTTCGTGGTCCGCACGGTGCAGCCGGTCCTCGCCGATATCCCCCGGGAAATCGAAGAAGCCGCCGCCTGCCTGGGCGCCAAGCCGTTGCAGGTGTTTCGCTACATCCTCGTGCCCGCGTTGCTGCCTGCCTGGCTGACCGGCTTCGCCCTGGCGTTTGCCCGTGGCGTCGGTGAGTACGGTTCGGTGATCTTCATCGCCGGCAACATGCCGATGAAGACCGAGATCCTGCCGCTGCTGATCATGGTCAAGCTCGACCAGTACGACTACCACGGCGCCACCTCCATCGGTGTGCTGATGCTGGTGGTTTCCTTCGTGTTGCTGCTGCTGATCAATTTGCTGCAGCGGCGCATCGAACACCCATAAGGAGGCGCGGAACATGTCCCAATCGTCTATCTCCGCCGCGTCCTCGGCCAACGCTGCCCGGCGTGGCAGTGCGTTGTCGCGGCGCATCCTGATCAGCCTGGGCTGGCTGGTGTTCTTCCTGTTCCTGGTGCTGCCGCTGTTTATCGTGGTGTCCCAGGGCTTGAAGAATGGCCTCGGCGCGTTCTTCACCGCGATCCTCGAGCCCGATGCGCTGTCGGCGCTCAAGCTCACGGTGGTCGCCGTGCTGATCTCGGTGCCGCTCAACGTGGTGTTCGGCGTCAGCGCCGCATGGTGCGTGAGCAAGTACTCGTTCCGTGGCAAGAGCATCCTGGTGACGCTGATCGACCTGCCGTTCTCGGTGTCGCCGGTGATCGCGGGCCTGGTCTATGTGCTGATGTTCGGCGCCCAGGGCTTCTTTGGGCCGTGGCTGCAGGCGCATGACATCCAGATCGTGTTCGCCTTGCCGGGCATCGTGCTGGCGACCATCTTCGTCACCGTGCCGTTCGTGGCCCGGGAGCTGATCCCGCTGATGCAGGAACAAGGCACCCAGGAAGAAGAAGCCGCGCGGCTGCTTGGCGCCAATGGCTGGCAGATGTTCTGGCATGTCACCGTGCCGAATATCAAATGGGGCCTGATCTACGGCGTGGTGCTGTGTACCGCGCGGGCGATGGGTGAGTTCGGCGCGGTGTCGGTGGTGTCCGGCCACATTCGCGGCGTGACCAACACGTTGCCGCTGCACGTCGAGATTCTCTACAACGAATACAACCACGTCGCCGCGTTTGCGGTGGCGAGTCTGTTGCTGATCCTGGCGCTCTTCATCCTGCTGCTCAAGCAGTGGAGCGAGAACCGTATCAACCGCCTGCGCGCAGCTGCGGCTGAGGAATAATCCATGTCCATCGAAGTCCGTAATGTCAGCAAGAACTTCAACGCCTTCAAGGCCCTGAACAGCATCAACCTGGACATCCAGAGTGGCGAGCTGGTGGCGTTGCTGGGGCCCTCCGGCTGCGGCAAGACCACCTTGCTGCGCATCATCGCCGGTCTCGAAACCCCGGATACCGGCAGCATCGTGTTCCACGGTGAAGACGTCTCCGGCCACGACGTGCGTGATCGCAACGTCGGGTTTGTGTTCCAGCACTACGCGCTGTTCCGCCACATGACCGTGTTCGATAACGTCGCGTTCGGTCTGCGCATGAAGCCGAAAAACCAGCGCCCGAACGAAAGCCAGATCGCGGTCAAAGTCCACGAATTGTTGAACATGGTGCAACTGGACTGGCTGTCCGACCGCTACCCGGAACAACTCTCCGGTGGCCAACGTCAGCGCATCGCCCTGGCCCGCGCCCTGGCGGTGGAGCCCAAAGTGCTGCTGCTCGACGAACCCTTCGGCGCCCTCGACGCCAAGGTGCGCAAAGAGCTGCGCCGCTGGCTGGCGCGCCTGCACGAAGATATCAACCTGACCTCGGTGTTCGTGACCCACGACCAGGAAGAGGCGATGGAAGTCGCCGACCGTATCGTGGTGATGAACAAGGGCGTGATCGAGCAGATCGGCTCACCGGGCGACGTCTACGAGAACCCGGCCAGCGATTTCGTCTACCACTTCCTCGGCGACTCCAACCGCCTGCACCTGGGGGGCGACCAACACGTGCTGTTCCGCCCCCACGAAGTGTCGCTGTCGCGCCATGAACTGGAAGACCACCATGCCGCCGAAGTGCGCGATATCCGGCCGCTGGGGGCGACCACGCGGGTGACCTTGAAAGTCGAAGGCCAGAGCGAACTGATCGAAGCCGAAGTGGTGAAAGACCACGACAGCCTGATCGGCCTGGCACGAGGCGAGACCTTGTTCTTCAAACCCAAGGTCTGGCAAAAAGCCTAAGTACACTACAACACCCAATGTGGGAGGGGGCTTGCCCCCGATAGCAGTGGATCAGTCACTGAAGATATTGACTGACCCACCGCTATCGGGGGCAAGCCCCCTCCCACATTCAGACCTCTCTCGGCTTTAGATTGCGGCGAGCGACTGGCCCGGAGCGGTGTTCAATCTGCTCTTTGAGCTCGTGCCGCACCCCCAGCAAAAACGCCAACTCCGCCACCACAAACAACGGCCCGACGATCAGCCCCGACACGTCATCCACAAACGCCGGCTTCTTGCCTTCGTAGTAATGCCCGACAAACTGAATCACCCAACCCACCACGAACATACCGATGCCGCTGCTCAGCCAGACCGGCGTGCTTTGCGCCGCCAGTACATGCCCGGCCCACACCGACAAGCCCATCAGCACGCTCATCAGCACGCCCAGCGCGAGTTCCAGGCGCAGGTAGAACCACGCCGCAAGCAGCGCGACGATCAGTGCCGGCGACAGCCAGAGCCCGGCCAGCGGCCACTCCGGGCGTGAAAGCAACGCGGCGACGGCGACCACGATCAGCGGGATGCCGATAAAGTGGCTGGCGATATTGCGCGGGTCGCGGTGGTAGGCGGCGTATTGACTGAGGTGGTCGACGAGGCTTTTCATTGTTATTCCTCCTGTAGGATGTTTGATCATGCCCTGTCAGCCTTCGCCTAACTGTCAGCTGGGCGACAATCTTCGGAGTTCTCATGAACGCAGAGCAATGGCGACCCCGGCTGGCTGCCGGGCACTGGTTCAGCCACTTGCCCGGCGCTTTTCAGCATAGTCTGCTGGCCCACGCGCGGCTGCGGCTGCTGACGGCGGGGCAATACCTGTTCAAGCGCGGTGACCCGCCCTGCGGCTTGTATGCGGTGCTCGACGGCAGTTTGCGGATCAGCGCGGTGAACGAGCAGGGCAAGGAAGCGCTGCTCAGCCTGGTGGAGTCGCCCTACTGGTTCGGTGAAATCTGCCTGTTCGACGGCCTGCCGCGCACCCACGACGCCTGTGCGGTCGGGCCGTGCAGGCTGTTGCAGGTGCCCCAGCAGGCATTGCTCGACATTCTCGATGAAACCCCGCAGTACTGGCGCGACTTGGCCTTGCTGATGAGCCAAAAGTTGCGCCTGAGTTTCATCGGCCTCGAACAGCTCAGCCTGATGCCCGCCTCGGTGCGGCTGGCCCATCGTTTGTTGATGATCATTGAAGGGTACGGCGACATCGAGCCCTCAAAACGCCGCCTGCAGTTACCCCAGGAAGACCTGGCGGCGATGTTGAGCCTGTCGCGCCAGACCACCAACGCCTTGCTCAAGGACCTGCAAGCCCAGGGCATCGTGCGCCTGGGCTATGGCGAGATCGAAATCCTCGATGCACAGCGCCTGCGTGAGGCGGCGCACACCTGAGGGTGTTAGCCTGCAGGTCTGATCAATCGAGGTGTGTTATGCGCGTGCTGTTAGTGGAACATGAATCCGAAGAAGCACAGCGGATGGCCCAGGGTTTGAACGAGGCCGGTTATTCCGTGGAAGTCGCGGCCAACGGCATGGCCGCCCAGCGGCTTGTCGAGGGCAACGAGTACGACCTGGTGATTCTGGACGTGATGCTGCCCGGGCAGAATGCCTGGAAGTTGCAGCAGGCGATTCGGCACAAAGGCGAGACGCCGGTATTGTTTCTGACCAGCCCGGGTGGGATCGAGGATCGCCTGCGCGACTTGGAATTGCATGAGGATGACTATTTGCTCAAGCCGTTTGAAGACAAAGCGCTGGTCATGCGTGTGAAAAAATTACTGCGTCGCGATCGCGGGCGCTGATAGATGTGTGGCCTGGGCTCTCGCGATCGCGGGCAAGCCCGGCTGTTAAATGTGGGAGGGGGCTTGCCCCCGATGACGGTGGATCAATTGATGAATGCGCTAGTTGATACACCGCCCCTTCCATAGTTTGATTTTTAGTTATTAATAAATAGCTTCTTATTCCTTAACGAATATAAACCCCGTCCCTATACTGTCCAGCAACGTTAAACGCTGCAGGAGGGCACACCCATGCACAGCGAATCGATTCGTTACCTGATCGTGCCGGGCTGGCAAGGATCGCCAGAAGATCATTGGCAAACGCATTGGCAGAACAGCCTGCCCAACAGCGCCCGGGTGGAGCAGGCCGATTGGCTGACGCCGCGTCGCGAAGACTGGGTGGCCGCGCTGGCCGAGGCGATCGCCGCCGACAGCACGCCAGTGATTCTGATCGCCCATAGCCTGGGCTGCATCACCGTGGCCCACTGGGCTGCCACTGCCCCGCTGCAGTTTTTGCGGCAGGTGCGCGGGGCGTTGCTGGTGGCGCCGGCGGATGTCGAACGCCCGGCCTGTGCCCCCGCGCTGCGTAACTTCGCGCCGATTCCACGCGACCTGCTGCCGTTTCCCAGCCAGGTGGTCAGCTCCGACAACGACAGTGCCGTCAGCGCCCCCAGGGCCATGGAGCTGGCGCGCGACTGGGGTGCTGAAGCCGGCATTTTGTCCGGTGCCGGGCATATCAATGTGAAGTCCGGCCACCAGCGCTGGGAGCAGGGTTTCGCGTATCTCTATCGCCTGCAAAGCCGCCTGGAGCATCACGCCCGGCGCACGGCCTGAACCTTTTTCAACGCCCCGTCCCTGAGCGGATTGGGGGCGGGAGCCTGCCATGAGTCTGCATGAAACCTTCGGTCAGCCGCTGCTGACCTTCCCCGACGCCGAAAAAAGCCCGCTGAGCATCCGCGCCAAGGCACTGGTGTTCGTCGACCCGCGTTCGCGGCAACTGCGCGAAGCGCTGGAACACCTCGCGCCCCGCGCCTTGCCGGTGTTGATCCGTGGCGAGACCGGCAGCGGCAAGGAGTTGCTGGCGCGGCATATCCATCGGGGCAGCGACCGCGCCGGGCTGTTTGTCTCGGTCAATTGCGGCGCGATCAGCCCGACCTATGCCGATGCCGAGCTGTTCGGCTACGCGGCCGGCGCCCACAGTGGCGCGGCGAGCAGCCGGGCCGGCTGGTTCGGCTCGGCCAACGGCGGCACCTTGTACCTGGATGAGATCGGCGACTTGCCGTTGCCGATCCAGGTCAAATTGCTCGCCGCCCTGGAAAACCATGAGGTCACCCGCGTCGGCGCGCATCAACCGAGCCCTGTGGACGTGCGCCTGGTGGCGGCGACCAGCATCGACCTGGCCCAGGCCGTGGCCGCAGGCAAGTTCAATGAGCGCCTGTTCCACTACCTCAGCGAAGGCCGGTTGGACCTGCCGGCCTTGCGCGAGCGGGTCGGCGACATCCTGTCCCTGGCCGAATACTTCCTCGGCATCTACAGCCAGCGCCTGGACCTGCCGGTGCCGCTGATCAGCGACGCGGCCCAGCGCGTGCTGGAACACCACAGCTGGCCGGGCAATACCCGCGAACTGGAGAACGTCATCCACTTTGCCTTGCTGGTCAGCAGCGGCGACGACATCTTGCCGGAGCATTTGAACCTGCCGACCGCCGGTTCGCCGCTGGAGCAGGTGCAGCGGATATTCGAAAGCGCCAGTGCGGCCGAACGGGAAACCTTGCGCAAATTCCTACATGAACAAAATGGAATATAAACCTGAATAAAAGGTATTGTTCGGGAATAAAAAATCTAGGTATTGTCACTCTCACGCCGCGATAGCACTTCGCTGGCACTCCACACCAATACGGTCGTCAGAGACGCCCCGGAATGTCGATAAGGACACTCATGAAAAAGGTTCTGTTGTTTACCGCACTGGCGGCTGCCCTGACTGCGGGCTTCGCCCAGGCCAACGAAAAGCTGATAGTGGCCGCTACCCCGGTCCCGCACGCCGAGATCCTCGAGCTGGTCAAGCCGACCCTCGCCAAAGAAGGCGTGGATCTGGAAATCAAAGTCTTCACCGACTACGTACAGCCCAACGTGCAGGTGGCCGAGAAGCGTCTGGACGCCAACTACTTCCAGACCCTGCCGTACCTGGAAAACTTCAACAAAGGTAAGGGCACCAACCTGGTCACCGTAGTGGGCGTACACGTTGAACCCTTCGGCGGTTACTCGAAGAAAATCAAAAACATTTCTGAGCTCAAAGATGGCGCCACCGTGGCCATTCCGAACGAAGGCTCCAACAGCGGCCGTGCCCTGTTGCTGCTGCAGAAGGCCGGTGTGATCACCCTGAAAGACCCGACCAATGCGCTGGCGACGCCAAAAGACATTGCCAGCAACCCGAAAAACCTGAAGTTCAAAGAGCTGGAATCAGCCCTGTTGCCACGCGTGCTGGACCAGGTTGACCTGGACATGATCAACACCAACTACGCCCTGGAAGCTGGCCTCAACCCGGCCAGGGACGCGTTGATCATCGAAGACGCCAAATCGCCGTATGTGAACTTCCTGGTGGCGCGCCCGGACAACAAGGACAGCGCTGCTATCCAGAAACTGGCCAAGGCCCTGACCAGCCCGGAAGTCAAAGCGTTCATCGAGAAGAAGTACAACGGCGCGGTCGTGCCGGCGTTCTGATCGAGCGGTAAAACCTTTCAAGGTTTAAACGCCGACGGCTTGCATAGCGTCGGCGTTTTTTTATGGGTGGAATTTGGAACACGGTCAAAATTGTGGGAGGGGGCTTGCCCCCGATAGCAGTGGTTCAGTCAATGCATCGGTGACTGTCATACCGCTATCGGGGGCAAGCCCCCTCCCACATTTGATTTTTATCTCACAGTGGATTTTCAGCGTTTCACCGCACTCGGGCGTTGATCGCCCTGCGCAATGCCACCAACCATTTCACCAGCTCCTGCGGATCAATCGGTTTCGCTTCGTTCATTGTTCATTCCCTCGAATCACAGACCCCACAACCATAGCCGTCATTGGCCAACCCCGCGAATCCGGCGGTTATCCTGTTGGGCGATATCAATGTGATATTTCGGTATCAAAAATGGACGGTTTATGCCAATAAAGGCCGGGCTACCCGGCGTCTTGAGCGTGGGCATTCGTTTGGCTTCGGAACCATTGGCGTTGGGCGCCATCCATGCACATGGAACCCTGCTAAAAGGTCGTAGTCGCCTACACTCCGGCAAGTTGGCATCACGTAAAGGAGCCTGCATGGGCGGTCACCCTTCGACAGTTATTTTCGCACTTGGCCTGTTGGCGCTGCTGAGCGGCTGCGGCCAGGAAAAAGCCGAGCCCAAGCAGCATGCGCGGGTGTTCGTGCAGACCGTGCAGCCGACTGACTACGCAGTGGCCGTCACGCTGACCGGCGATATCCAGGCGCGGGTGCAAACCGATCTGTCCTTTCGCGTGGGGGGCAAGATCATTCAGCGCATGGTCGATGTGGGCGACCATGTCAGCGCCAAGCAAGTGCTGGCCAAGCTCGACCCCAAGGACTTGCAGAGCAATGTCGACTCCGCCCAGGCCCAGGTCGTGGCCGAGCAGGCGCGGGTCAAGCAGACCGCCGCCGCGTTCGTGCGCCAGGAAAAACTCCTGCCCAAGGGCTACACCAGCCGCAGCGAATACGACACCGCCCAGGCCGCGTTGCGCAGCAGCCAAAGCGCCCTGGCCGCCGCCCAGGCGCAACTGGCCAATGCCCGCGAGCAACTGGGCTACACCGCGCTGTTCGCCGAGGCCCCCGGAGTGATTACTGCGCGCCAGGCTGAAGTGGGCCAGGTGGTGCAGGCCACCGTGCCGATCTTCAGCCTGGCCCGCGAGGGCGAGCGCGACGCGGTATTCGATGTGTACGAGTCGTTGCTGGTGGAACCGCCGGCCGATGCGCCGATCACGGTGAGCCTGTTGGATAACCCCAATATCAAGGTCCAGGGCCACGTCCGCGAAGTTACCCCGGCCGTCGCTGCCAATACCGGTACGGTGCAAGTCAAAATCGCTCTGGAGGCCCTGCCCGCGGGCATGCATCTGGGCTCGGTGGTCAGCGCTACCGCCAACGGTCCGGCCAAGCCCAGCATCGAGCTGCCATGGTCGGCGCTGACCAAAGACCTCAGCGACCCCGCCGTGTGGCTGGTGGATGGCGACGGCCTGGCGCAGCTGCGCAAGGTCAGTGTGGCGCGTTACCTCACCGGCAAGGTGATCATCAGTGACGGTCTGCAGGGCGGTGAAAAAGTCGTGGTGGCCGGCGGGCAATTGCTGCACCCCAGCATGCGCGTCGAAATCGCCCAGCCGCCCGACTCGGCCCAGGCCCAAGGAGTGCAACCATGATGCGCCTGACCGGCCTGCTCGCCGCCAGCCTGTTGCTGCTGGCCTGCTCCAAGAACGACCCGCCACCCGACCCCGTGCGCCCGGTGTTGTCCATGGAAGTGAAAGCCGAAGACCAGGAAACCCTCGGCCGTTTCGCCGGCACCATCCAGGCGCGCTACGAAAGCAACCTGGGGTTCCGCGTGCCCGGGCGCATCGCCCACCGCACCGTGGATGTCGGCGCTGAGGTGGAGAAGGGCGCGGTACTCGCCGTACTCGACCCCACCGATCAGCAGAACCAACTGCGCGCGGTCCAAGGCGACCTCGCCCGCGTGCAGGCGCAGTTCATCAACGCCCAGGCCAGCGCCCGTCGCCAGCAGGCGTTGTTCAACCGTGGCGTCGGCGCCCAGGCCCAGTTGGACGCAGCCCAGACCGACCTGAAAACCACCCAGGCCAGCCTCGACCAGGCGCAGGCCTCGGTCAACCAGGCCAAGGACCAGCTCAACTACACCCGACTGCGTACCGACCATGGCGGCATCGTTACCGCCTGGAACGCCGAGGCCGGCCAGGTGGTCAGCGCGGGCCAGCAAGTGGTGACCCTGGCGCGCCCGGACATCAAGGAGGCGGTGATCGACCTGCCCGCCGGCCTCGCCGAGCGCCTGCCGCCCGATGTGGTGTTCCTTGTCGCCGGGCAACTCGACCCCAGCGTGAACACCACTGCCACCGTGCGCGAAATCGAGCCCCAGGCCCAGAGCGCCACGCGCACCCGTCGCGCGCGCCTGACCCTGGCCGACACGCCGGCGGCCTTTCTGCTGGGTACGGCGATCAGCGTGACCTTGAGCTCGGCCATCCCACCGCGCATCGAACTGCCGTTGAGCGCCTTGCAGCAAATCGACGGCAAAACGCGGATCTGGCTGCTGGACACCCAAAGCCGGACCGTGCAGCCGCGTGAAGTCACGGTGCTCAGTCGTGACGCCGACAGCGTTTTGCTCAGCGGCGGGGTCAAGCCCGGTGAGCGCATCATCGTCGCCGGTGTGAACAGCCTGCAACCGGGGCAAACAGTCAAGATCGACGAGGACAGCCCGCGATGAAAGGGAGTTTCAACTTATCCGAATGGGCCCTCAAGCATCAGTCCTTCATCTGGTACCTGATGTTCGTCGCGCTGCTGATGGGCGTGTTTTCCTACAAGAACCTGGGCCGCGAGGAAGACCCTTCGTTCACCATCAAAACCATGGTGATCCAGACCCGCTGGCCGGGCGCGACCCAGGAAGAAACGCTCAAACAGGTGACCGACCGCATCGAGAAAAAACTCGAAGAACTCGACGCCCTCGACTACGTGGACAGTTACACCCGGCCCGGTGAGTCCACGGTGTTTGTGTACCTCAAGGACACCACCAGCGCCAAGGCGATCCCCGAGATCTGGTACCAGGTGCGCAAGAAGATCGACGATATTCGCGGCAGCTTCCCCCAGGGCTTGCAGGGGCCGTCGTTCAACGATGAGTTCGGTGACGTGTTCGGCTCGGTGTACGCCTTTACCAGCGACGGCCTGTCGATGCGCCAGCTGCGCGACTACGTGGAGCAGGCGCGCGCCGAGATCCGTGCGGTGCCGGGCCTGGGCAAGGTCGAGCTGATCGGCCAGCAGGACGAAGTGATTTACCTGAATTTCTCCACGCGCAAACTCGCGGCCCTGGGGATCGACCAGCGCCAGGTGCTGCAGAGTCTGCAGGCGCAGAACGCAGTGACCCCGGCCGGGGTGATCGAAGCCGGGCCGGAGCGCATTTCCGTGCGGACGTCCGGGCAGTTCGCCTCGGAAAAAGACCTGGCCAACGTCAACCTGCGCCTCAACGACCGCTTCTATCGCCTGGCGGACGTCGCCGACATCAGCCGTGGCTACGTTGACCCGGCGACGCCAATGTTCCGTTTCAACGGCAAGCCGGCGATCGGTTTGGCGATCGCGATGCAGAAGGGCGGCAATATCCAGTCGTTCGGCGAGGCCCTGCACACGCGCATGGACGAACTGACCGCCGACCTGCCGGTGGGCGTTGGCGTCTACAAGGTCTCCGACCAGGCGGAAGTGGTGCAAGAGGCCGTCGGCGGCTTCACCAGCGCGCTGTTCGAAGCGGTGATCATCGTGCTGGTGGTGAGCTTTATCAGCCTCGGCCTGCGTGCCGGGCTGGTGGTGGCGTGCTCGATCCCGCTGGTGCTGGCGCTGGTGTTCGTGTTCATGGAATACAGCGGCATCACCATGCAGCGCGTGTCCCTGGGGGCGCTGATCATCGCGCTCGGCTTGCTGGTGGACGACGCGATGATCACCGTGGAGATGATGATCACGCGCCTGGAAAAAGGCGAAACCAAGGCGCAGGCGGCGACCTACGCCTACACCTCCACCGCGTTCCCGATGCTCACCGGCACCCTGGTGACCGTGGCCGGGTTTGTGCCGATCGGCCTCAACGCCAGTTCGGCGGGCGAGTACACCTTCACCCTGTTCGCGGTGATTGCCGTGGCGATGTTGGTGTCGTGGGTGGTGGCGGTGCTGTTTGCGCCGGTGATCGGCGTGCATATCCTCAGCGCCAACGTGAAACCCCACAGTGCCGAACCGGGGCGCATCGGCCGCGCTTTCAATGGCGGCATGCTGTGGGCGATGCGCAACCGCTGGTGGGCCATCGGCATCACCGTGGCGCTGTTCGCGGCGTCGGTGTTTTCCATGCAGTTTGTGCAGAACCAGTTCTTCCCGTCGTCGGACCGCCCGGAGATCCTCGTCGACCTCAACCTGCCGCAAAACGCCTCGATCAACGAAACCCGCAAAGCCGTCGACCGCCTCGAAGCGATCATCAAGGACGACCCGGATATCGAGCGCTGGAGCACTTACATCGGCCAGGGCGCGATCCGTTTCTACCTGCCCCTCGACCAACAACTGGAAAACCCCTACTACGCGCAGTTGGTGATCGTCAGCAAGGGCCTGAAGGCGCGCGGCGAGTTGATCGCGCGCCTGCAAAAACGCCTGCGTGAGGATTTCGTCGGCGTCGGCAGCTTTGTGCAGCCGCTGGAGATGGGCCCGCCGGTGGGGCGGCCGATCCAGTACCGCGTCTCCGGCAAAGACACTGACCAGGTGCGCAAGCACGCCATCGAACTGGCGACCTTGCTGGACAAGAACCGCCACCTGGGCGAGATCATTTACGACTGGAACGAACCGGGCAAAGTCCTGCGCATCGAGATTGCCCAGGACAAGGCGCGGCAGTTGGGCTTGTCTTCCGAAGACGTGGCGCAGTTGATGAACAGCGTGGTCAGCGGCGCGTCGGTGACTCAGGTGCATGACGATATCTACCTGATCGACGTGGTCGGCCGCGCCGAAGATGCCGAGCGCGGCACGCCGGAAACCTTGCAGAACCTGCAGATCGTCACGCCCAACGGCGTCTCGATCCCGCTGCTGGCTTTCGCCACTGTGCGTTATGAGCTGGAGCAACCGCTGGTGTGGCGCCGCGACCGCAAGCCGACCATCACCCTCAAGGTGGCGGTGCGCGACGCGATGCAGCCGACCGATCTGGTCAAGCAGCTCAAGCCTGAGATCGATGCGTTCAACGCCGGCCTGCCGGTGGGCTACAAGGTCGCCACCGGCGGCACCGTGGAAGAAAGCAGCAAGGCCCAGGGCCCGATTGCCAGCGTGGTGCCGTTGATGCTGTTTTTGATGGCGACCTTCCTGATGATCCAGCTGCACAGCGTACAGAAGATGTTCCTGGTGGCCAGCGTCGCGCCGCTGGGGCTGATCGGCGTGGTGCTGGCGCTGGTCCCCACCGGCACGCCCATGGGCTTCGTGGCGATCCTTGGCATTCTGGCGCTGATCGGCATCATCATCCGCAACTCGGTGATCCTGGTGACGCAAATCGAGGAATATGAACTGGCCGGCTACACGCCGTGGGATGCGGTGGTGCAAGCCACCGAACACCGGCGCCGGCCGATCCTGCTGACGGCGGCTGCGGCGAGCCTGGGCATGATCCCGATTGCGCGGGAAGTGTTCTGGGGGCCGATGGCCTACGCGATGATCGGCGGGATCATCATTGCCACGCTGCTGACGCTGTTGTTCCTGCCGGCGCTGTATGTGGCCTGGTACAAGATTCGCGAGCCGAAGCCGGAACATCAGGAAGAACGCGGTTAAAAATGTGGGAGGGGGCTTGCTCCCGATAGCGGTGCTTCAGTTGGCGCAACTTTGACTGACCCAGCGCTATCGGGAGCAAGCCCCCTCCCACATTTGGAATGTATTGTCAGGCGGTTATTCAGGTTTTGCGCCAGACGCTGGCCAACCAGGGCTGCTGCTCGCGGGGTAGTCCGGCTGGGCGATAGTAGTGCTCCAGTTCCACAAAACCGGCGGCGGTCAGCAACGATTGCCACGCTTCCAAGTCGTGATAAGACCCATATCGCGGCCCATTCCAGCCTTCGCGGTTGTCACCGCGTGGATTGGAACTGAACAACACCCCGCCCGGTTTCAGCGCGCCATGCAGTTGCTTGAGCACACGCGGCAGTTCCTGCTTGGGAATGTGAAACAGCACCGCATTGGCAAAGATCCCGTCGAAGCGTGCGTTGGGTAGGTCCAGCTTCAAGAAGTCCTGCTGCAGCACCTCGCAGCCGCTGTCTTCGCGCGCCATCTGCGCAAAGCGCTCGGAGCCGTCGAGGCCCACGGCGATGTGGCCCATGCGCGTAAAGGTCTGCAAATCCCGCCCCGGCCCGCAGCCGAAGTCCAGCACGGTAAACGGCGCCGCGCCCTGGATATGCCGCAGCAGCGCGTCGATGTTCTGGCTCACATCGTGATCGCGGGTGCCTTCACGGAAGTCCTCGGCCACGCTGTTGTAGTGGTCGAGGGTGGTGGCGGTGATCTGGTTGAGGTCGTCGGGGGCGAGTTTCATGGGGGATGCTTCGAGGGCCAAATGCTGACTATATCCCATGTCCAGTCGACTGCGCCTGAAGGCGCTTATTGAGCCCCCCGCCGACAATCCCCGGCAGCGCTTCGGGCAACAGATTGCGCTTGAATTAATCAGTGAGATTTACGAAGCGGAGTGGCCCAAAGGATCGATAAAGAATCTCCCTCGAAGCGGAAAGCTGGATGAGTGTGAGCTTGCCGCGGGGAGAATTGTTAACGGTAGTTGTCGAATTTTGCCCGTGAAGCGGAATTGCCGCTGCATCGCCAAGCGTGACGGCGGCCAGCGCCAACACCAGCGTCGCGCACCTGGCGCAGGTGGTTATAGTAGACATGGTATTCGCTCCCTGATTCGTCGCAAACGGTGTCGACTCGATTAAACCTGCATAAGCCCCCTCCAACAACTGTCGACCTTGACAGGTCCAAACGAGTGCTCAGCGCGTGTTCAGCCCCCGCGCTTTGTGAATTAATCACAGTGATGAGTAAGGGTGAGGGTGGAAGTCCACTCACACTACATGTCAGTCAGTGTCTATTTGTATTGGAGCTTCTGTGTAAACACATTATTACCCCAGTTAAAGATCCCTCCTTTGTTGAACGTGAAGGCGTCGTTAACGGTAGTTGTTGAATCTCGCCGGTGAAGCGGAATTGCCGCTGCATCGCCAAGCGTGACGGCGGCCAGCGCCAACACCAGCGTCGCGCACCTGGCGCGGGTGGTTACAGTGGACATGGCATTCGCTCCCTGATCCGTCGCAAACGGTGTCGAGCCGATTAAACCTGCATAACCCCCCTCCAACAACTGTCAACCTTGACAGGTACAAACGAGTGCTCAGCGCTTGTTCAGCCCCCGCGCCAAGCGGTCTCCGCCCAGCTGAATCACCGCCACCAGCAGCACCAGCAGCACAATCACTGTGAGCATGATCTGCGTATCAAAGCGCTGATAACCATAGCGGTAGGCAATATCCCCCAACCCACCTGCACCAATCGCCCCAGCCATGGCCGACGAGTTGATCATGGTCACCAGGGTGATGGTGAACCCGCCGACAATCCCCGGTAGCGCTTCGGGCAACAGTACGTGCCAGATGATGTGCCAGCGCCGGCAGCCCATGGCTTGTGCGGCTTCGATCAAGCCGTGGTCGACTTCGCGCAGGCTCACTTCGGCGATGCGCGCAAAGAACGGCGTCGCGGCGATGGTCAGCGGCACTACCGCCGCCCACACGCCGTAGGTGGTGCCGACGATCAGCCGGGTGAACGGGATCAGCGCCACCATCAGGATCAGAAACGGAATCGAGCGGAACAGATTGACGAACGCCCCCAGCACCCGGTTCAGCGCCGGAGCCTGGTAGATGCCGCCCTTGTCGCTGGTGACCAGGAACACCGCCAGCGGAATCCCCACCAGCAACGCGATCAGCGACGACACGCCGACCATCAACAGCGTGTCGATGGCGCCCTGCACTAAACGATCAAACCACATAACCCAGCACCTCCACCTGTTGTGCCCAATGCCCGGCGCGGCTGCGCAGTGTGTCGGGGTCATGGGGCGAGCCATTCACCGCCAGCAGCAATTGCCCCAGGGCATGCCCCTGAATCCGTTCCACGCCGCCTTGCAGCAAGCGCACGCGCCCGCCGAGGGCGCCGAACAGCGCGGCCAGGTCGGGTTCATCGGTGGCGCTGCCGGTGAACTGCAAGCGCAGTACCAGCGCGGCGTCAGCCGAGGCCGGCGTGGGTTGCAGGCGGCTTTGCAGTTCTTCCGACAGGCCGTGTTGCAGCGGCGCCAGCAGGGTTCGGCTGACCTCGTGCCGCGGGTTGCCGAATACTTCCCACACCGGGCCTTGCTCGACGATGCGCCCGTGTTCGAGCACCACCACGCGGTCGCAGATCTCGCGAATCACCGCCATCTCATGGGTGATCAACACGATGGTCAGGCCCAGCCGTTGGTTGATCTCGCGCAGCAGGCCGAGGATCGATTGGGTGGTCTCCGGGTCGAGGGCCGAGGTGGCCTCGTCGCACAGCAGAATCTCTGGGTCGTGGACCAGCGAACGGGCGATGCCCACGCGCTGTTTCTGCCCGCCGGAGAGTTGCGCCGGGTAGGCCTTGTGCTTGTCCTTCAGGCCCACCAGCTCCAGCAGTTCACGCACTTTCTGCTCGCGCTGCAACTTGGGGACGCCGGCGACTTTGAGCGGCAACTCGACGTTCTGCCACACGGTCTTGGCCGACATCAGGTTGAAGTGCTGGAAGATCATGCCGATGCGCCGCCGCAGTGCCACCAGGCGGTCTTCGTCGAACGCGCCGATGTCGACCTGATCGATCAGCACGCGCCCGCTGCTGGGTTGTTCCAGGCGGTTGATGGTGCGGATCAGCGACGACTTGCCGGCGCCGCTGCGGCCGATGATGCCGAACACTTCGCCGCGCTGGATGGCCAGGTCGATGCCTTGCAGCGCGTGTACCGTGCCGTCATAGGTCTTGCCCAGGTTGATAAAGCGCACATGGGCGCGGTTGAGGTGCGGATGCAGTTCAGTCTGCTCGGCGTTCCTGGGTGGTGTGCCCAGGTCGCGCAGTTGGATGTTGGCGGCCGTCATGTTCAACCTTCCCAGCCGACGTGGTAGAGCTTGCCGAGGGATTTATCCAGGGCGGCGCGCACCACCGGCGAGTGCTGGTAGAGGTCGACGAACTTGATCACCCGCGGGTCGGTTTTGGCTTTCGGCTGGATCACGAACTGGATCACGTATTCCGGGTGGTCGAGGCCGTCGAACAGCAGCGCCGACTCGGCATCGAAGGTCTTGGACAGGCGGATATACGCCGGATAACCCTGCACCAGATCCGCATCGTCATACGCGCGCACCAACTGCACGGCCTCGACTTGCAGGATCTTGAGCTGCTTCGGGTTGGCGATGATGTCTTCTTCGGTGGCCTTGTAACCCACGCCCGGCTTGAGCGTGATCAGCCCCGCCTTGGCCAGCAGTTGCAGCCCGCGCCCGCTGTTGATCGGGTCGTTGGCAATCGCCACGCTGGCGCCTTGGGGCAGCTCGTTGAAGCTTTTGTATTTTTTCGAATACAGCCCGACGTTGTTGATGATGCCCGGCGCATACGGCACCAGATCAAACCCGGCGGCGGCCTTGGCGTTTTCCAGGAAGGGGATGTGCTGGAAGTAGTTCACGTCGATATCGCCGGCGGCCAGGCTGACGTTGGGCGCGATCCAGTCGGTGAATTCCACCAGTTCGACGTTCAAGCCTTGCTTGCCGGCCTCGGCCACGGCGGCTTCCAGGGGAATTGCGAAGGCCGCGGTGGTGCCGACTTTCAGCGGCGCGTCGGCGGCGAATACTGCCGAGCTGAATAAACCGAGGGCCAGGGCCAGTGCTTTGACTGGGTGAGAGAGCAGGGTCTTTTTCATAATCGAGTTCCAGTCATAAGTGATGGGTGCAAACAATAGAGATCCCATGTGGGAGGGGGCTTGCCCCCGATTGGGGTGGTTCAGCAAACGATGCAGGTGACTGAACCACCGCTATCGGGGGCAAGCCCCCTCCCACATTTTTCGATCAGTGTCGGTAGGTGGCGCCGGTGTGTTGTTCGGGCAGGCGGGCGCTGGCGTGGAAGACTTTTTCCCGCAGCGTTCCGGTGTCGTAAGCGGTCTTGTACGACCCGCGCTTCTGCAACTCCGGCACCACCAGGTCGATGAAGTCCACATAGCTTTCCGGGGTGACGATGCGCGTGAGGTTGAAGCCATCCAGGCCGGTTTCAGCGACCCAGGATTCCAGCTCGTCCGCCACTTGCTCGGGCGAGCCGACCACGGTGATGTAGCGCCCGCCGAGGGCGTGCTGCTCGAGTAATTTGCGGCGGGTCCAATCGTTGTTCTGCAGGTGCTGGGTGGCGGACTGGATCGCGTTGCTCTTCACGTACTGGATCGGTTCGTCGAGGGCGTACTGGGAAAAATCGATCGCCGTGGACGCCGAGAAATGCGCCACGCCGGCTTCCGCGCTGGCATAGCTCAGGTACTCGGCGTGCTTGGCCCAGGCCAGTTCCTCAGTGGCGCCAACGATCACGTTGAGGCCCATGAACACCTTGATGTCGTGCGGGTTGCGCCCGGCCGCCACGGCGCTGGCGCGCACCTTGTCCACTTGGAGCTTAGTGCTGGCCTTGTCCCGCCCGCTGATGAACACGCACTCGGCATGCCGCCCGGCGAACACCAGGCCACGCGCCGAAGTGCCAGCCTGGAACAGCAGCGGTGTGCGTTGCGGCGACGGTTCGCACAGGTGATAACCCTCCACCTGGTAGAACTCGCCGTGGTGCTCGACTTTGTGCACCTTGCCCGGCTGCGCATACACCCGCGCCTGCGGATCGTTGAGCACGGCGTCGTCTTCCCAGCTGCCTTCCCAGAGTTTGTAGAGCACCTGCAAGTATTCGTCGGCCTGGTCGTAGCGTCGGTCATGTTCGACCTGTTCGGTCAGGCCCATGGCCTTGGCGGCGCTGTCGAGGTAGCCGGTGACGATGTTCCAGCCGACCCGACCACGGCTCAGGTGGTCGAGGGTGGACATGCGCCGGGCGAACAGATACGGCGGCTCGTAGGTCAGGTTGGCGGTCAGGCCGAAACCGAGGTGTTGGGTCACGGCGGCCATGGCCGAGAGCAGCAGCAACGGGTCGTTGACCGGCAGTTGGATCGACTCTTTGAGCGGCATGTCGATGGCGTCCTGATACACGTCGTAGACGCCGACGATATCGGCGATGAACAACCCGTCGAACAGCCCGCGCTCCAGGGTTCGCGCCAGGTCGGTCCAATACTCGAGGGTTTTGTACTGGGTGGACGTGTCCCGCGGGTGCGTCCACAAGCCGTGATTGATATGCCCGATGCAGTTCATGTTGAAGGCATTGAGCAGGATTTTTTTCTTCGCCATTCAGATGGTCCCCCGCAGTGGCGGATTTTCATCGTTGAGGTAGTAATTACCCACGGCGTGGTACTTCCAGCGCACCGGGTCGTGCAGGGTATGCACGCGGGCGTTGCGCCAGTGGCGATCGAGGCCGTGCTCGGCCAGGGTCGCCTGGCTGCCGGCCAGTTCGAACAGGGTGCTGCCGGCCGCCAGGGAAATTTCGGTACTCAGGGCGCGTGCTTCGGCGACCGCGATCGAGGCGGCGGCCACGGTCTCGGCGTGGCTGTCGGCCTGGGCGCGGTCGAGAAACTCGCCCGCGCGCTCCAGCAAGGCTTCGGCGGCGTGCAGGCGAATGCTCAAGTGGCCGAAGCTCTTCAGCGTCAGCGGGTCTTCGCTGGCCTTGTCGCTGCCGGAGTCGATCCACGGGCGGGTCTTGGTGCGTACAAAGTGCAACGCGTCCTCGAAGGCGGCGCGGGCGATGCCGGTGTCGATGGCGGCGTGGAGGATCTGCGCCAGCGGGCCGACGGTGGTCGGGCGTTCGAAGGCGCTCTGGAACGGGAGCACGTCGTGCGCTGCGACCCGCACGTTGTCGAACACCACCGAACCGCTGCCGGTGGTGCGCTGGCCGAAGCCGCTCCAGTCGTCGATCACCGTCAGGCCCGCGCTGTCGTGGGGCACGAAGGCCAGGTGCTGGATGCCGTTCTCGTCCACCACGGAGGTCGGGATGCGTTGCGCGTAGATCGCGCCGGTGGCGTAGAACTTGCGGCCATTGATCCGAAAGCCGTCGCCTTCGCGGGTGAGGCGGGTCACGCGGTCGTGGGCGGTCTTGGTGCCCAGTTCCGCCAGGGCGTTGCCGAAGCGCTGGCCGGCCAACACCTCGGCGTACAGGCGTTGTTGCTGCGCGGGGCTGCCGTTCACGCGCAGCACTTCGAGGGCGTAGAAATGGTTTTGCGGGATCTGGCCCAGCGAGGCGTCGGCCTGGGCGATCAGCGCGATGACCTTGGCCAGGGTGACGTTGGACACGCCAGCGCCGCCATAGGCTTTCGGCACGCTGATGCCCCACAGGCCGGAGCGCGAAAATACGTCCAGTTCGGGCAGCGGCAGGCGGCGCTCGCGGTCGCGCTGGGCGCTGTCGCGGCGCAGGTCTTCAGCCAGGTCGCTGGCGACAATCAGGGCTTGTTCGTCGCTGGTGATGAGCGCGACATGGGTAGATAAAGTCATCGGTGTTCTCCAGAAGCGCGTGGAAAAAGTGTTCTGGGCGGTTAGATCCAGGAGTGACGAGCCGGCAATGTGCCGTTCAGGCGATAAGCGCCCACCGCGTGATACTTCCAGCGCACCGGGTCGTGCAGGGTGTGGACCCGGGCATTGCGCCAGTGGCGGTCGAGGTTGAATTCGGCGAGGGTGGCGCGGCTGCCGGCCAGTTCGAAGAGTTTTTCGCTGGCCAGCAGCGACACTTCGGTGGTCAACACCTTGGCCTCGGCCACGGCAATCGAAGCGCGTGCAGCGGACTGCGCGGTGATTGGCGCGGCGCTGACCTGGTCCAGCACCTGACCGGCCTTGCGCAGCAGGGCTTCGGCGGCGTGTAGTTCGATCTTCAATTTGCCGATGTCGGCGATCACATACAGGTCATCGCTGGCGCGTTCGACCTTGGCGTCGATCCACGGGCGTGAGCGCTCGCGGACGAACGCAATGGTGTCATCCAGCGCGCCACGGGCAATGCCGGCATCGATGGCTGCCTGGATCAATTGCGAGACCGCGCCCTGGATATTCGGGCTTTGGCCGAGGCGCCAGTTTTCGACCACCAGCTCTGCGTCCACCGGCACCCGGTCGAGCAGCACGGTGCCGCTGGCGGTGGTGCGTTGGCCGAAGCCGGACCAGTCGTCGACGATGCGCAGCCCTTGCGTGCCACGGCGCACAAACGCCATGACCTGCCTGCCGTCGTCGTTCAGCGCCTTCACCGCGACCCAATGGGCGAACAGGGCGCCGGTGGAGTAGAACTTCTGGCCGCTGATCACATAACCGTCGCCTTCGGCGCTGATCCGCGCCTTGAGCTCCAGGGTGTTTTTGGTGCCGCGCTCCGGGCCGCCGTTACCGATGCGCCAGCCGTCGAGCACGCTCTGGAACAGCTGTTTTTTCTGGCGCTCGGTGGCCGCGCGCTGCAGCAGGTGCAGGATGCCGAAATGGTTCTGCGGGATCTGCCCGAGGGCCGGGTCGGCCGCGCTGATGATCGCGAAGACTTCGGCCAGGGTGGTGAACGACACCTGCGGGCCGCCGTACTCGTGGGGAATGGAAATACTGCCCAGCCCACTGCGGGTGAATTGCTCGATCTGCGCCCAGGGCAGCTTGCGCTGCTGGTCGCGCTTGGCGGCCTGTACGCGCGCGGCCTGGGCCAACTCATGGGCCGCGCTCAGCGCTTGGGCATCGTTGCGCAGCACAACGGCCGGCAACAGCAGGGGGGCGACGTCCAGATCACTCTGGGGGGGTGTTAGAGCCAAGTTAGACATCAGCGCCGCTCCTTGGCTGCACGTAATGCCCTGGCGTTCTGCACCGGGGTAATGCTGACCATACCGACCTCGCATTCAATGAAATGGAAACAAAACAATCAGGAATGTCCGGTGGTCCGGTTTATATACCCTAAACGTGTTAAATATTTAAATAAACTAACCTTTAGGAATATGCATAGAAGGGTCGTTACCCACGCTTCAGGGGCGACGCGGTTGATAGATCTGCGCGGCGCTGGAAGGGCGCTTCGGCGTCGCCGGCACATAGGCGGCGATGCGCAGTGTGCGGGCCGGCGCCCAGCGTGAGTTATTGCCCACCCGATCGAGAATGCAGTACGTGACGTCCAGCCGGCTGTCGTCGCCGGCTTCGATGATGATCGCCGACGGCACCCACACCTGCACCGCGATGCCGACGGCTCGGGCCTGGATTTTCGGCAGGTCCAGGCGCGCATCGCCCCAGCGCAGGGTGATGGCGTCGCCGCGGGTCATGTTCAGGTAGGGTTCGATGGTCAGCGGAATACCGCGCCGCACCTGGCTGCTGTTGACGCCGTAGCGACGAATCATGTCGGGCAGGCCCACAGGGGCGAGGTTCTGGTTTTCGTCGCTGTACAGCGCGCTCGGTTGGCCGCCCGGGTAGTTGGTCTTGACCTGCACCGTGGTCACCGCTGAGCGTGCGGGGCCGTGGCCGATCTGCATGACCTGGTAGTGAACCCGTGCATGGCCGTCCTGCACAAAGCTTTCCGGCACCCGCAGTTGGGTGGCGGTGCCGACCTTGCACGCGGTGACACGCCGCGAGTCGGCAAAGCAGTTGTTCCAGAACAGCTCGATCAGGTCACCCTCATCCATGCCGGGGTAGGGCGCGATGTCGACTTGCAGCTGTGTGGCGGCCAGGGCATTGATGCCGTTGCCAAGTGCCTGGGGCAGGGTCGGGGCAGTGAGCAGGGCCGGGGTTGCGGTGCGCGTCATAGTAATCTCCTTGATGCAGCCAGCAGCAATCGTTCCGGACCCTTGGCGCGGGAACGCGACGGGGGCCGAAAGGAACGATTCAGTGAAAAGCCGGGATAGGATCCAATCCTCTGGGCGCTAGATAAGAGCGTTGGCCGGAGGGCGTCAATGGCGGCAAAAGGCTAAACGGCGGGTTTGGGACGATTCAGAACGGTCTGACTGGGCGCGGGAATTTCGGAGGTGGCGCAGGGGCTGTTTTACCCAGGCAGGCCGGGCGTGTGCGGGAGCGGGCTCCCCCACACGCGTTGTGCTGCCGGTGGGCGCGCGTCAATGCGCGAGAAACTTGCTCAGGAACTGTTTCGTGCGTTCTTCCCTGGGGTTGGCGAACAACGCCTTGGCCTCGCCTTGCTCCACGATCACCCCTTTGTCGAAGAAGATCACCCGGTTGGCGACATCCCGGGCAAAGCTCATTTCGTGGGTGACGATCACCATGGTGCGGTTTTCTTCGGCCAGGCTGCGAATGGTCGCCAGCACTTCGCCCACCAGTTCCGGGTCGAGGGCCGAGGTGGGTTCGTCGAACAGGATCACCTCCGGCTCCATGGCCAACGCCCGGGCAATCGCCACGCGCTGTTGCTGGCCGCCGGAGAGGCGTCGGGGGTAGGCGTCTTCCTTGCCGGCCAGGCCGACCCGCGCCAACAGCGTGCGGCCCAGGGCGGTCGCGGCCTCACGGGGCATCTTCTTGACCACGGTCGGGCCTTCGATGACGTTTTCCAGCGCGGTGCGGTGCGGGAACAGGTTGAAGTTCTGGAACACAAAACCCACGTGCTGGCGCAGACGCCGCACCAGGCCCTGTTGCTGGTTGAGCGGTTTGCTGCTGTCGATCTCGATGTCACCGACCTTGATGCGACCGCTGGTGGGGGTTTCGAGGAAGTTCAGGCAGCGCAGGAACGTGGTCTTGCCGGAGCCGCTGGGGCCGATGATGGCGACGACTTCGCCTTCCTTGACCTCCAGGTCGATGCCGTTGAGCACCACCTGGCCGTTGAATTGTTTGGTCAGTTTTTCAACCACGATCATGCTTCAAGACTCCAGGTCATGCCGGTTGACCCGGTCTTCCAGACGATTTTGAAAATGCGCCAGGATGCTTGCCAGGACCCAGTAGATCAGGGCGGCCGACAGATACATGGTGAAGATTTCGAAGGTGCGCGCCGACACCAGTTGCGCCTGGCGGAACAGCTCGGGCACCTGGATGGTGGCCGCCAGCGCGGTGTCCTTGACCAGCGAAATAAAGCTGTTGCCCAGCGGCGGCAACGCGGTACGCATCGCTTGCGGCAGGATGGCCCGGCGCAGGGTCTGCGCGCGGGTCATGCCGATACTGGCCGCGGCTTCCCACTGGCCGCGCTCGATGGACGCGATGGCGGCACGCAGGATTTCACAGGCGTAGGCGGCCATGTTCAGCGAGAAGCCGATCATGGCGGCCGGGATCGGGTCCAGCTCGATGCCCACTTGCGGCAAGCCGTAGTAGATCAGGAACAGTTGCACCAGCAGGGGCGTGCCGCGAAAGAACGACACGTAGACGCGAGCGACGCCGCGCAGCAGCATGAAGCGCGACAGGCGCATCAAGGCCAGGCCGAAGCCCAGCAGCAAGCCGAAAAACATCCCGCCGAGGCTGAGGATTACCGTGAAATACGCGCCCTTGAGCAGAAAGGGCGCGGAGTCCAGCGCGAGTTGGAAACCTGCTTCCATTATTGAGTGACGTCAGCGTTGAAGTACTTCTCGGACAGCTTCTTCAAGGTGCCGTCGGCGCGCAGTTTGTCGAGCGCCTTGTTCACGGCCTCGAGCAATTCCGGCTCGCCTTTGCGCAGAGCGATACCGGCTTCCTGGCGGGAGAAGGCGTCGCCGGCGGCGGCAGTGTCCTTGGCTTTCTTGGCGTATTCGAGTGCGGCGAGGCGGTCGATCAGAATCGCGTCGATGCGGCCGATGCGCAGGTCCTGGAACTTGGTAGGGTCATCGTTGTAGGTCTTGATGATGGCTTTGGGCTGATTGTCCTTGAGCCATTGTTCGTAGTTGGTGCCCAGGCCCACGCCGACTTTCTTGCCGGCCAGGTCGTCGGCGGTCTTGATGGTGTCGACGTTTTTGGCCAGGGTCAGGGCCTGGATACCGGAGACGGTATAAGGCTTGGAAAAGTCGTACTTCTTCTTGCGCTCTTCGGAGATGGTCACTTGGTTGACGACCGCATCCAGGCGCTTGGATTCCAGGGCGGCGAGGATGCCGTCCCATGGCGTGGCCTGCAGTTTGACCTTGACGCCCAGCTCCTTGGCCAGCGCCTCCGACAGCTCGACCTCGAAACCGCTGAGCTTGCCGCTTTCGTCGACAAAGCTGAACGGTGGGTAAGTGCCTTCGAGACCGATCTTGATCTCACCGGCTTTCTTGATGTTGCCCAACTGTTCGCCGGCCACGGCCTGGCCCAACAAACCAGCGCCGAGGGCCAGGCCCAGTGTGCCGACCAGCAATGTGCGACGGAATACAGAAATAGTCATGAAGAGCCCCTGTGTTGTTATGTTGAGCGAAGCAGGTGACGCGGTAGACGTATCCTGCCTTAAAGCGCGTAGCGCGTCTTCGCCTACGGCGCGATGATAAAGCCGGTTTTTAAGACTTGAAAATAATATAAATCTAAATTGATATTCTATTTTTGAACATGCACTCAATCCAATTGTGGGAGGGGGCTTGCCCCCGATAGGGCCGTGTCAGCTTATGCATGTATCACTGACCCACCGCTATCGGGGGCAAGCCCCCTCCCACATGTTGATCCCTGTTTATTCAGTTAAATACGGCGTTGTAAGCAAACAACGCCGGCGCCCCACCGGTATGCAGGAAAATGATCGGGCCATCCTCAAAGCGCTGACGCCCGATACCGTCCAGCAAGCCGGCCATGGCCTTGCCAGTGTAGACCGGGTCGAGCAGCAAGCCTTCCTGGCTCGCCAATAGCTTGACCGCTGAAAGGGTGCCGGCGTTCGGTTCACCATAACGCGGGCCGAAGTATTCGTCCCACAGGATCACCTTGAAGGCCTCGGGGATGTCCACACCGAGCAACGCGGCGGTGCGCTCGGCCAGGCCCTGCACTTTCGGGCACTGCGCTTCTTCAGTGCGCGATACGGTGATGCCGATCACTGGCAACTGCGGCAGCACTTCGCTCAACGCCAGGGCCAGGCCGCTGTGGGTGCCCGCACTGCCCGAGGCCAAGACCACGGCGGCGAATTCCAGACCGCTGTCCTCGATCTGCGCGGCCAGTTCCAGCCCGGCCCGCACATAACCCAGGGCGCCGAGCGCGTTGGAACCGCCGATGGGCACCAGGTACGGCTTCTTGCCGTTGCTGCGCAGGCGATCGGCGAGGGCGTTGAGCTGGTCGTCGGCGTTGTCGAGGTTCTCTACCAACTCGACCTTGGCGTCGAACAGGTCCAGCAGCAGACGGTTGCCGTTGCCGAGGTAGTTGGGGTCTTCGGTGCCGGTGGGGTTTTCCAGCAGGGCGACGCAGCCCAGGCCCAGCTTGGCGGCCAGCGCGGCGGTCTGGCGCACGTGGTTGGACTGGATGGCCCCGGCGGTCACCAGGGTATCGGCGCCCTGGGCGATGGCATCGGCCGCCAGGTATTCGAGTTTGCGCAGCTTGTTGCCGCCCATGGCCAGCGGTGTGGTGTCGTCGCGCTTGACGTAGATGTCCCTGCCCAGCCAGGTCGACAGCCGCTCGAGTTTTTCCAGGGCAGTGGCGCCGCCCAGCAGTTCCAGGCGGTTAAAACGGTCGAGCTGTTGTTTGATCATGGCTACGCACGGTTGCTAAGTGATGGGGCGACTATAGGCAGGCACTTTTCATCGGGCAACCGCCAATCGTTTATGCTTGATGGTTCTTAGCATCGCACCATTGGTTCTTAAGAGCGGCCGGGGTGCCTATCGTAAAGTGATGGCCATTTTGTCAGGAGTGAATACCGTGAGTGAGCGTTCCAGTCATTGGCAATTACCCACCATTGTCAGCCAACTGCGCAGCGCGCGGGACCAGTGGCGAGCGCGCAATGGCCGCATGAGTGGCGAGCACGGCGGTCGCGAACTGCCTTCGCGCGAGGCCGTGGCGCAGATCCTCGAAGCGCTGTGCGGCGCGCTGTTTCCGATGCGCCTGGGGCCGGTGGACTTGCGTGAGGAAAGTGAAGATTTCTACGTCGGCCATACCCTCGACGTCGCCTTGAATGCCTTGCTCGGCCAAGCGCGCCTGGAACTGCGCTACGCCGCGCGCCAGAGCGGCCAGGATGACTGCGAGGTCGACGCCCGCGCCATCCGCCTGATCCAGGATTTCGCCCTGGCCTTGCCGTCCCTGCGCAGCCTGTTGGACACCGATGTGCTGGCCGCCTACCACGGCGACCCGGCTGCGCGCAGCGTGGATGAAGTGCTGTTGTGCTATCCGGGGATACTGGCGGTGATTCACCATCGCCTGGCCCACCATCTGTACCGCGCCGGCCTGCCGTTGTTGGCGCGCATCAGCGCGGAGATCGCCCACTCGGCCACCGGCATCGACATACACCCCGGCGCGCAGATCGGCCCGAGTTTCTTTATCGACCACGGCACGGGTGTGGTGATTGGCGAAACCGCGATCATCGGCGAGCGCGTGCGTATCTACCAGGCGGTGACGTTGGGCGCCAAGCGCTTCCCGGCGGATGAGGATGGGCAGTTGCAGAAAGGCCATCCACGCCATCCGATCGTCGAGGACGACGTGGTGATCTATGCCGGGGCGACGATCCTCGGGCGGATCACCATCGGCAAGGGCTCGACCATTGGCGGCAACGTGTGGCTGACCCGCAGCGTACCGGTGGGGGCGAACATCACGCAGGCGAATCTGCAGCATGACGACGGCACCCAAAAGTAGCGCACGCCCTTAAACATCACACACAAACCTGTGGGAGGGAGCTTGCTCCCGATAGCGGTGGGCCGCTCAATGCATGTGCTGGCTGACCCACCGCAATCGGGGCAAGCCCCCTCCCACAGGGTGACTGTATTTCAAATGTGAGCGGTATTTCAGTCGGCAACCGCTGGATGATTTGCCTCGTTCAATCGCCTACCCCTCAGCCTTGCGGTCTATCGATCACACAAAACCCTGTGGGAGGGAGCTTGCTCCCGATAGCGGTGGGCCGCTCAATGCATGTGCTGGCTGACCCACCGTAATCGGGGGCAAGCCCCCTCCCACAGGGTGACTGCGTTTCAAATGTGAGCGGTATTTCAGTCGGCAACCGCTGAACGATTTGCCTCGTTCAATCGCCTACCCCTCAGCCTTGCGGCCTATCGATCACACAAAACCCTGTGGGAGGGAGCTTGCTCCCGATAGCGGTGGGCCGCTCAATGCATGTGCTGGCTGACCCACCGCAATCGGGGGCAAGCCCCCTCCCACAGGGTGACTGCGTTTCAAATGTGAGCGGTATTTCAGTCGGCAACCGCTGGATGATTTGCCTCGTTCAATCACCTACCCCTCAGTCTTGCGGCCTATCGATCACACAAAACCCTGTGGGAGGGAGCTTGCTCCCGATAGCGGTGGGCCGCTCAATGCATGTGCTGGCTGATCCACCGCAATCGGGGGCAAGCCCCCTCCCACAGGGTGACTGTATTTCAAATGTGAGCGGTATTTCAGTCGGCAACCGCTGGATGATTTGCCTCGTTCAATCACCTACCCCTCAGCCTTGCGGCCTATCGATCACACAAAACCCTGTGGGAGGGAGCTTGCTCCCGATAGCGGTGGGCCGCCCAATGCATGTGCTGGCTGACCCACCGCAATCGGGGGCAAGCCCCCTCCCACAGGGTGACTGTATTTCAAATGTGAGCGGTATTTCAGTCGGCAACCGCTGAACGATTTGCCTCGCCCAGGCGTCATACCAGTCCTTGAGCTAGTGTAGGAATCACCTACCACTCAGCCCTGCGATTAGTCCAAAACCGCCTATCCATGTTTAACTTGAACGTTCGTTCAAGTTAAATCGGTGGTTCGCTGCCCGCTCACAACAGGAGGCTTACGTTTGCTGAGTCCGTTATTCACAGTCACATCTCACACCTCAGGGGTGCATCGTTCATGAGTGCATCGACCACCCCACCCAGCGGTCTGGTGCGTATGAATGCGCCCGTGTTCTATTTCGCCGCAAGCTTCATCCTGCTGTTTGGCATCACCGTCATCGCCATCCCGCAACAGGCCGGTGCCTGGTTGCTGGCGGCGCAAAACTGGGCGGCCAATACGGTCGGCTGGTACTACATGCTCGCGATGACTCTGTATCTGGTCTTCGTGGTGGTCACCGCGCTATCGGGCTACGGCAAGATAAAACTCGGTGCCGACCACGACGAGCCCGAGTTCAGTTACCTGTCCTGGGCCGGCATGCTGTTCGCCGCCGGGATCAGCATCACGCTGTTTTTCTTTTGCGTCTCCGAGCCGCTCACGCACCTGGTGCAACCGCCCCAGGGCGCGGCGATGAACGCCGATGCCGCGCGCCAGGCCATGCAGATCCTGTTTCTGCACTGGGGCCTGCATGGCTGGGGCGTGTTCGCCTTTGTCGGCATGGCCCTCGCGTACTTCGCCTACCGGCATAACCTGCCGCTGGCGTTGCGTTCGGCGCTGTACCCGCTGATCGGCAAGCGCATCAACGGCCCGATCGGCTACGCGGTGGACGGCTTCGGCATCATCGCCACGGTGTTCGGCCTCGGTGCCGACATGGGCTTCGGTGTGCTGCACCTCAACGCCGGGTTGGATTACCTGTTTGGCATTGCCCACACCCAGTGGATCCAGGTCGGCCTGATCACCCTGATGATGGGGGCGGCGATCCTGGTGGCGGTGGCCGGCGTAGACAAGGGCGTGCGCGTGATGTCCGACATCAACATGCTGCTGGCCTGTGCGCTGCTGCTGTTCGTGTTGTTCGCCGGGCCGACCCAGCACTTGCTCAACACCCTGATCCAGAACATCGGCGACTACCTCGGCGCACTGCCGACCAAGAGTTTCGATGTGTACGCCTACGACAAGCCAAGCGACTGGCTGGGTGGCTGGACCGTGTTCTACTGGGCCTGGTGGATTGCCTGGTCGCCGTTCGTGGGCCTGTTTATCGCGCGTATTTCCCGTGGCCGCACCATCCGCGAATTCGTGTTTGGCGTGCTGCTGATCCCGCTGGGTTTCACCCTGGCGTGGATGTCGATCTTCGGCAACAGCGCCATCGACCAGGTGCTCAATCACGGGATGACGGCGCTCGGCCAGTCGGCCATCGATGACCCGTCGATGAGCCTCTACCTGCTGCTGGAAACCTACCCGTGGAGCAAGACGGTGATCGCGGTCACGGTGTTTATCAGCTTCGTGTTCTTCGTCACCTCCGCCGACTCCGGCACCGTGGTGCTGTCCACGCTGTCATCCAAAGGCGGCAACGCCGATCAAGACGGGCCGAAGTGGCTGCGGGTGTTCTGGGGCGCGATGACCGCGCTGGTGACCAGTGCCTTGCTGTTTGCAGGCAGTATCGATTCGCTGAAATCGGCGGTGGTGCTGACCTCGTTGCCGTTCTCGTTGATCCTGCTGCTGATGATGTGGGGGCTGCACAAAGCCTTCTACCTCGAATCGCAGAAGCAGATCGCCCAACTGCATTCGTTGGCCCCGGTGTCCGCGGCGCGCAAGGGCCGTGGCGGCTGGCGCCAGCGTTTGAGCCAGGCGGTGCATTTCCCGTCGCGCGATGAGGTGTACCGCTTCCTTGAGTCGACGGTACGCCCGGCGATTGAAGAAGTGACCGCCGTGTTCGTCGAGAAGGGCCTGAATGTGGTGACCCAGCCTGACCCGTCCAACGACAGCGTCAGCCTGGAAATCGGCCATGGCGAAGAGCACCCGTTCGTTTATCAGGTACAAATGCGCGGGTACTTCACGCCGTCATTTGCCCGTGGTGGCATGGGTTCCAAGGAGCTCAACAACCGTCGCTACTACCGGGCCGAAGTCCACTTGAGCGAGGGCAGCCAGGACTACGATCTGGTGGGCTATACCAAGGAGCAGGTCATCAACGATATTCTCGACCAGTACGAGCGCCACCTGCAGTTCCTGCACTTGGTGCGTTGATGTTCCAGGCCCTGCTCCCGCGTGGGCAGGGCGCGCTTTACCCCCACGCAAAGCCTCTATTACGGGGCTTTCTTAAACTTAATTTCATGTGCCCCCGCCGCGTTTTGACGCGCAACTGTCATCTAGCCACTGCGTAATTGTGTGAAGCGTTTGACGCTTTCATTTCAGAACAGTGACGGAGACCGGTAACAATGAAGACGTTATTAAGCCCCATGGTCGGTGTCGCCATGGCGAGCTTTATGTTGTCCGCCCATGCCGATTTTATCGATGACAGCCACGCCGATGTGACCCTGCTCAACCGCTATCTCAACCAGCAGGGGCGTGACGTGGTCGGCAGCAATGCCAAGGCCCACAGCATTCGCGATTGGGGCCAGGGTTTCGAGTTCAACTTCAAGTCCGGCTACACCGAAGGCCCCGTGGGTTTCGGCCTCGACTTGCAGGCGTTCTACGGTTTGAAACTGGACTCCGGCGGCGACCTCAATGACAAGAATCACCAGGGCCGCTACCCCGGCAGCATGTTCCCGCTGGACGACGGTAAATCCGCTGACCAGTTCGGCGTGCTGAGCCCGACGTTCAAAATGCGCTTCGCCAAGGATGAACTGCGGGTCGGTACGCTGTATGGCAACAACCCGGTGCTGGCCAACACCGACGGCCGCCTGTACCAGCAGACCAACACCGGTGTGCAACTGGTCTCCAAGGACCTCAGCGACTTCACCTTCACCGGTGGCGATATCTTCAAGACCAAGATCCGCAATGAAACCGGCGACCAGGGCATGATCACCGCGGGCGGCACCAAGGAAAGCGACCGCTTCCTCTTCGGCGGTGCCGACTACACCGGCTTGCCGGGCACCACCGTCAGCCTGTGGTATTCCAACCTTGAGGATTACTACCAACAATTCTTCCTCGGTGCCAAGCGCCATGACGCGTTGTCGGTCGGTGCAATCGACACCGATGTGCGTATGTTCCGCAGCCTGGGGGTGGGCGGTAACGCCGATGGCGACAAGGATTATGCCGCGGCGGGGGTCTATGGCGATGGCGTGAACAAGGGCCGCATCAACCAGTCCACCGTCAGCCTGTTGGAAAGCTACAGCCTGGAAGGTCATACCGTCGGCCTCGGCATCCAGAAAAACAGCGGCAGCAGCGACTTCCCCTACCTGGATTCCGGCCTTAACAGCGGCGACAGCCACCAGGGCCCCGGCTCGGGTGCCGACACCCCGGCGCTGACCAACATGCAGTTGAACAAATTCCAGCACGCCGGCGAACGCACCTGGCTGGCGCAATACAAATATGACTTCGGCAAACTGGGCCTCAACGGCCTGACGTTCTCCGCCGCCTATGCCCACGGCGATGACATCCGCACCGCACAGGGCACTACCAGCGAATGGGAACGCAACGTTGCCGTGGCCTACCAAGTGCCGACCGGCACCCTCAAGGGCCTGGGCGTGACCTGGAAAAACGCCCACGCCAGCCCAGACATTACCGGTGCCACCGTGCAGGATGAAAACCGCTTTTATGTCAGCTATGTCGTTCCACTTTGGTAGGAGTTTGCTGTAAAACGGAAAGGCAACGTTAAGCGATTCAGCTGCTTAAAAGGCCTGGGAATAGGCTTATTCCCAGGCCTTATTTGCCCCCGTCCAAGAGAGGATTCGATGACTTATATCGCTGCCGAAAACCGCTACGAATCTATTCCGTATCGCCGCGTCGGCCGCAGTGGCTTGGTGCTGCCGGCACTGTCCCTGGGGCTGTGGCACAACTTTGGCGACAGCACCCCGATCGACACCCAGCGCGCCCTGCTGCGCACAGCGTTCGACCTGGGGATCAACCACTTCGACCTGGCCAACAACTACGGCCCACCCTATGGCAGCGCCGAGATCAACTTCGGGCGTTTGCTGCGCGAAGACTTCAAGCATTACCGCGACGAATTGATCATCTCCAGCAAGGCCGGTTGGGACATGTGGCCCGGCCCTTATGGCCAGGGCGGCGGTTCGCGCAAATACATCCTGGCGAGCCTGGACCAGAGCCTGCAGCGCCTGGGCGTCGACTATGTGGATATTTTCTACTCGCACCGCTTCGACGCCGACACCCCCCTGGAAGAAACCGCCAGCGCCCTCGCCACCGCCGTGCAGCAAGGCAAGGCGTTGTACATCGGTATTTCTTCCTACTCCGGGGTGAAAACCCGCGAAATCGCCGCCTTGCTCAACGAGTGGAAAGTCCCGCTGCTGATCCATCAGCCGGCCTACAACCTGCTCAACCGCTGGGTGGAAAAAGACCTGCTCGACACCACCGAAGCCCTCGGCGCCGGGGTGATCGCGTTCACGCCATTGGCCCAGGGGCTGCTGACCGACAAGTACCTCAATGGTGTGCCGGCCGATGCACGGGTCAATCGCCCCGGTGGCGGTTCGTTGCAGGCCAAGCACTTGTCCGAAGCCAACCTCGCTCACGTGCGCGCGCTGAATGAAATCGCCAAGCGCCGTGGCCAAAGCCTGGCCCAACTGGCCCTGGCCTGGACCCTGCGTGACCCACGGGTAACCAGTGCGCTGATCGGCGCGAGCCGGCCGGAGCAGATCATCGAGAACGTCGGGGCGCTGAAGAACTTGAGCTTTACCGCCGAAGAACTGGCGGAGATCGATCGGTTTGCGCTGGAAGGCGGGATCAACCTGTGGGAAAAGCCATCGACGGCTGAATAACCCGGCACGACCCGGTCAATGTGGGAGGGGGCTTGCCCCCGATTATGGTGGGTCAGTCAGTACATGCATTGACTGATACAGCGCAATCGGGGGCAAGCCCCCTCCCACATTTTGCCTTCAGTGTGGCGACTGTCGTGTTCGGCTCAGAACGGCACATCGCCAAGAATCGTTGCCCGGTGCATCACCCGCCGCTGTGGCCGGTAGTCGTCCACCGCGTAATGCTGGGTGACGCGGTTATCCCAGAAGGCCACGTCATTCTCCTGCCAGCGCCAGCGAATCGTGAACTCCGGGCGTGTCGCGTGGGCGAACAGCAGCTTCAAGATCGCCTCGCTTTCCGCCGCTTCCAGCTCGTTGATTCTGGTGGTGAAGCCCTCGCTGACAAACAGCGACTTGCGCCCACTCACCGGGTGGGTGCGTACCACCGGGTGCGACAGCGGCGGGTTCTTCTTGCGGGTTTCTTCCCAGCGCGCCAGGTTTTCGGCAGTGTTGCCAAAGCGCTCCAGCGGGAAGGACTTGGTGAAGTCGTGCGTGGCGGTGAGCCCGTCGAGCAGCCTCTTCAGCGGCTCGGACAGGGCCGCATACGCAGCAATCCCGCTGGCCCACAGCGTGTCGCCGCCAAACGCCGGCAGTTGCTTGGCACTCAGCACCGCGCCGAGGGCCGGGGTGGGCAGAAAGGTCACGTCGGTGTGCCACACGGCGTTGTCGCGCACGTCGGTGACGGCGGTGTCGAGGATCAGCACTTCGGGCTGTTCCGGCACGTTGGGGTAGATCGGATGAATGTGCAGATCGCCGAAGTTCGCCGCGAAGCGTGCTTGTTGCTGCGGCGTGAGCGGCTGGTCGCGGAAAAACACCACCGAATGAGTGAGCAACGCCTGTTCGATGGCGTCGCGCTGTTCGGGGTTCAGCGGTTGAGTGATATCGACGCCACTGATCTGCGCGCCGAGGGCGGTGCTTAATGGGGTAACGGTCAGGCTGCTCATTGGGTTCTCATCACTCAGTGTGCCTGGCCATGCCACGGCACCCATTTACGCTGCAGGGCCCGCAGGCCCATTTCCATGGCGAAGGCGATCAGTGCGATCACCAGAATCCCCAGCACCACGACATCGGTGACCAGGAACTGCGCCGCCGACTGCACCATGAAGCCCAGGCCGCTGGTGGCGGCGATCAGCTCGGCGGCGACCAAGGTCGACCAACCAACTCCCAGCCCGATACGCACGCCGGTGAGGATGTCGGGCAGCGCGCTCGGCAGGATCACGTGGCGAATCAGCTGGGCGCGCGTGGCCCCCAGCGACTGCGCGGCACGCAGCTTGGCCGGGTCGACGGTACGCACGCCGGTCGCGGTCGCGATGGCAATCGGGGCAAAGATCGCCAGGTAGATCAGCAGCACTTTGGACAGCTCACCGATGCCGCACCAGATCACGATCAGCGGCAGGTAGGCCAGGGGTGGAATCGGCCGGTAAAACTCGATCAACGGGTCGAGAATGCCCCGTGCGATACGGTTCGAGCCGATGGCAATCCCCACGGGGACCGCGGTCAGCACCGCAAAGCCCAGGCCCAGGCCGATGCGTTCGAGGCTCGCGCCGAGGTGCTGCCACAAGGTGGAATCCATATAGCCCGTGGTCGCCAGCAACCAGCCTTTTTGCAGCACGGCGGACGGTGGCGGCAGGAACAATGGTTCGATCAGGCCGCTGGCGGTCACCGCCCACCAGATCACCAGCAAGGCAACCAGCGTCAACAGGCTGATCCAACGCGTACTCAGGCTGCGCCGCAGCGGGATAACGGTGCGCGCCACCGGCTTGGCGACCGTGGCGGGAAGTTCGTAGCTGCTCATGCGGACACCTGCCGTTGGGAGAACACTTTGCCCAGCACGTGTTCGCGGGTTTCGATAAAGCGCGGGTCGGATTTGATCGCTCGCGCCGACTCGCCGGCCGCATAACGTTGACCGAAATCCAGGTGCAGGCGCTCGACGATCTGACCGGGGTTGGGCGCCAGCAGGATCAGATCGGTGGCAAGGAACACCGCTTCTTCGATGTCATGGGTAATCAGGAACACCGGCTTGGCCGTGCGCCGCCAGACTTGCAGCAGCAACTCCTGCATCTGTTCGCGGGTGAATGCATCGAGGGCGCCGAAGGGTTCGTCCATCAGCAGTACACGCGGGTCTGCCGCCAGGGCGCGGGCCAGGCCGACGCGTTGCTTCTGGCCGCCGGACAGTTGCCAGATGCGCCGGCTGTCGAAACCGGCCAGGTCCACCAGCGCGAGCATTTCCCGGGCGCGCACTTCGCGTTGCGCCTTGCTCACGCCGGCCAGCTCCAGGCCGAAGCCGACATTGGCCAGCACGTCCTGCCAGGGCAGCAGGGCATCGTCCTGGAACACCACGCCGCGTTCGGCGCTCGGGCCTTTGACTGGTACGCCATCGAGGCTGATGCGCCCGGCAGAGGGCTCGACAAAACCGGCAATCAGGTTCAGCAGCGAAGTCTTGCCACTGCCGGACGGGCCGAGGGCCACCAGCAATTGCCGGGGCCCAAGTTCGAGTGAAATATCAGACAGTACCGGTTCTGTGGCGCCTGGGTACCGTGCGCTGATGCGCTCCAGTTGTAGCAAGGCCATCGCGATGAACTCCTGATCAGTGGGTGATGAACTTGGCGCTGATGTAAGGGGCGTAATCCGGCAGCACCGCCTCGACCTTGCCTTGTTCCTTGAGGAATGCCGCGGTGTCGGTCACCGCCTTGATGGTCGGCGCGCCCAGCAGCGTCACCTGCTCAGCGGCCAGCGGGTAGACGTTGCCTTGCAGCAGCGCGGGGATGTCGCTGGCCTTGGCCCCGGAGAGTTTCACCAGCTTGTCGACGTTGCTTTTGTCGGCGAGCCAGGCTTGTGGGTCTTTGCGGTACGCGGCGTAGGCATCCAGGGTGACTTTGGCGAAAGCGCTGACGATTTCCGGGTGCTTCTCGGCGAAGTCCTTACGCACGATCCACGCGTCGAAGGTCGGCGCGCCGAACGTGGCCAGCTCGCCGGAAGTGATCAGCACCTTGCCGTTTTCCTTGGCCACGCCCAGGGCCGGGTCCCATACGTAGGTGGCGTCGATATCGCCGCGCTTCCAGGCGGCGATGATGGCCGGCGGCGCGAGGTTGAGGATGGTCACTTTCGCCGGGTCGATGTTCCAGTGCTTCAGCGCGGCCAGCAGGCTGTAGTGGCCGGTGGATACGAAGGGCACGGCGACTTTTTTGCCGATCAGGTCCTGCGGGCCGTTGATCCCCGAACCGTTGCGCGCCACCAGGGCTTCGGCACCGCCGATCTGGGTGGCGACGAGGAAGGTCTGCACCGGCACTTTACGGGTGATGGCGGCGGTCAGCGGGCTGGAACCGAGGTAGCCGATCTGCACATCGCCGGACGCGATGGCGGCGATGATGTCGGAACCGTTGTCGAATTTGCGCCAGTCGATCTTGGCGTTCGTGGCTTTTTCATACGCGCCGTCGGCCTGGGCGACTTTCGCCGGGTCCACGGTGGTCTGGTAGGCGATGGTCACATCCGCCGCCTGGGCGAACAGGCTGGCACCGGCCAGGGACAATGCCGCCAAGAGGCGGAGAGGGGAATGCAGTTTCAAGGGGAAGCTCCTCAATCAGGCGGCCGAGTGTCGGCGTGTGAGGAGACTAAATGATCTAAGAATACGAAAATAAATAACTTTTTCGAATTAGCTTATGAGGAGAAGGGTGGGCGGGATTCTTCATCCCAGTGAGGGCAAATGTGGGAGGGGGCTTGCTCCCGATGGTGGTGGGTCAGTCAGTACATGCATTGACTGATACAGCGCCATCGGGGGCAAGCCCCCTCCCACATAGAGCTCATTTCCCTGGGGGAGTGAGTTCGGTTTTTAGTTGCTGATGGCCAGGATGCTAGCCTGGTACGAGCCGACGAACACATCGAAATCGCCCACTTCGTTCTGCTCCAGCTCCACCTGTTGCGCCAGCGACTTGCGTGCCAGTTCTTCAAAGTGCGCCTGCTCTTCGGCGGGCAACGGTTCGCTGCGGAAATACTCGGCATGCACCTCGCTCTGGTGCAGGGAGAACTGGGCGAAACTTTCCTTGCGCTCGGCCATTGCGGCCAACACCTGGGCCGATGGCGTCAGGGACGGGTCGTTGACCTTGGCCAACTGGGCGTCCAGTGCCTGGCGGTGTTCCTCGATGCCGTGGCTCTGATCGAGCAGGGCCGCCAGCGGCGCGATCTGCTCCAGCAGTTCGGTGGCCCATTCCTTCATGTCCACCGCCTGGCCCTTGCGCTGCAGTTGCAGGCCCGGACGCCGGCCTTCCTTGACCACGCTGAGGAAGTTCGAGGTGGCGTTGCCGCACTCGTTGTCGGCGAACAGCGGGCTGTCGTTCATCGCGCAATACAGCAGGAACGCATCGAGGAAGCGCGACTCTTGCAGGTCGATGCCCATCGGCAGGAACGGGTTGATGTCCAGGCAGCGCACTTCGATGTACTGGATGCCACGGGCCATCAGCGCCTGGATCGGCCGCTCGCCGGTGTAGGTCACGCGCTTGGGGCGGATGTTGGAGTAGTACTCGTTTTCGATCTGCAGGATGTTGGTGTTGAGCTGCACCCACTCTCCGTCCTTGTGGGTGCCGACTTCGACATAAGGCGCGTAGGGCGTTGCCACCGCTTCGCGCAGGCTGTCGGTGTAGCTGGCCAAATCGTTGTAGCACGGCGTCAGGCCGGCCTGGGCGTTGCTCTGGTAACCCAGGTCGCTCATGCGCAGGCTGGTGGCATACGGCAGGTACAAGGTGTCGGCATCCAGCACGTCCAACTGGTGCGAACGGCCGCGCAGGAAGCCTGCGTCCAGCGCCGGCGAGGCACCGAACAGGTACATCAGCAGCCAGCTGTTGCGGCGGAAGTTACGGATCAGGGCGATATAGGCGTCGGACTGATAGTCGCGGTCGGTGCCGACGAAGCCTTCGCTTTCCTTGAGCAGCGGCCACAATTTTTCCGGCAGGGAAAAGTTGTAGTGGATGCCGGCAATGCACTGCATGGTCTTGCCGTAACGCAGGGCCAGGCCCTTGCGATACACGTATTTGAGCTGTCCGATATTGGAGGTGCCGTAGTAGGCAATCGGAATGTCTTCCTCGGCCGGCAACGGGCACGGCATCGAGGGGCTCCACAGGTATTCGCTGCCGAGCTTGCTGTAGGCAAAGCGATGGATCTTGTCCAGGCTGCTCAGGGTATCGGCCGGGTTGGGCAGGGCTGGGGTGATGAACTCCAGCAACGATTCCGAGTAGTCGGTGGTGATCTGTTCGTGGGTCAGCGCGGCGCCCAGGGCTTCGGGATGCGGCGTCTGCGCCAGGCGACCTTCATGGGTGACACGCAGGCATTCGCGCTCGATGCCGTGCAAGCAATGCTCCAGCAGGGAGAGGTGTTCGCGCTTGCCGAGCAGGGCCAGGCGGCGGTTGAGAAGTTCGCTCAAGTTGGATTCCTTCACGCGTCAGTCGCCCCAATATGGGGGTGGGCAGGACGGTCTACAAGGGTGAAGTTAAAACTGGCGTGATCGCCTGGTTTTGAGTCGATTTGACCCGCTTTGAAAAAGCCTACATCACTCCATGAATTGGGCTGTAGCGCAGCAAGAAAATTCCGACGCTGTTATCGCAGCGCCGAAATTAACTCAAATCGAGGGCGGGGAGCTATAGGACAGCGAAGGTGCCCTGCGCTTTTGCGACAAGTCTTTCACCCTGGTACACGTCGGCTTCGACCACCAACGTGCGCCGCCCGGGGTGAATCACCCGCGCGGTACACAGCACCTCGCCGTTTTCCACCGCGCGGATGTAGTTGATTTTGCATTCGATGGTCGCGCTCTGCTGGTCGAACCCGTGGGCGCTGGAACAGGCCAGCCCCATGGTGATGTCGACCAGGCTGAAAATCGCCCCGCCATGCAGCTTGCCTGCGCGGTTGCGCAGTTGCGGCTCCAGGCTCAGGGCCACCTCGGCAACGCCCTGCTCGAGGCGTTGCAGGCGGCAGCCGATCAGTTCGCTGAACGCGCTTTGGGTCAAGCCGGCCGGAATCTCCATCAGCGTTTCTTCAACTGTTTGGCGTTGGCGAACAGCGAGGCCATGGCGTTGTTGCTCGGCGCTGCGGTCGCGGTTTCCTTGCGTGGCGCGTTGTTTTGCGACTGACGCGGCGCCGAGCCTGGGCGGGCGCCACGGGCACCGTCGATTTTCTCGCCGGGGGTGTCGCTCATACGCATCGACAGGCCGACGCGCTTGCGCGGGATGTCGACTTCCATGACCTTGACCTTGACCACGTCACCGGCCTTCACCGCTTCGCGCGGGTCTTTGATGAACTTCTCCGAAAGCGCGGAGATATGCACCAAACCGTCCTGATGCACGCCGATGTCCACAAAGGCACCGAAGTTGGTCACGTTGGTCACCACGCCTTCGAGGATCATGCCCAGTTGCAGGTCCTTGAGGTCTTCGACGCCGTCCTGGAACTCGGCGGTCTTGAACTCGGGACGCGGGTCGCGCCCGGGTTTTTCCAGCTCTTGCAGGATGTCGGTGATGGTCGGCACACCGAAGGTCTCGTCGGTGTACTTCTTCGGGTCCAGGCGCTTGAGGAACGCGGCGTCGCCGATCAGCGAGCGGATGTCGCGGTCGGTCTCGGCGGCGATGCGTTGCACCAGCGGGTAGGCTTCCGGGTGGACCGCCGAGGCGTCCAGCGGGTTGTCGCCGTTCATCACGCGCAGGAAGCCGGCGGCCTGTTCGAAGGTTTTTTCACCCAGGCGTGCGACTTTTTTCAGCGCGGCGCGGGTCTTGAACGCACCGTTTTCGTCGCGGTGGGTCACGATGTTCTGCGCCAGGGTCGCGTTGAGGCCGGAGATCCGCGCCAGCAGCGCGACGGAGGCGGTGTTCACGTCCACGCCCACGGCGTTCACGCAGTCTTCCACCACCGCATCCAGGCCGCGTGCCAGTTTCAGCTGCGACACATCGTGCTGGTATTGGCCGACGCCGATGGATTTCGGGTCGATTTTCACCAGTTCGGCCAACGGGTCTTGCAGGCGACGAGCGATGGACACCGCGCCACGGATCGACACGTCGAGGTCCGGGAATTCCTTGGAAGCCAGTTCCGACGCCGAGTACACCGAAGCGCCCGCCTCGGAGACCATGACCTTGGTCATCTTCATGGCCGGGTATTTTTTGATCAGTTCGGCGGCCAGTTTGTCGGTTTCACGGCTGGCGGTGCCGTTGCCGATGGCGATCAGGTCCACCGCGTGCTTGGCGCACAGGGCGGCGAGGATCGCGAGGGTCTGGTCCCACTTGTTGTGGGGCACGTGCGGATACACGGTGGCGTGGTCCAGCAGCTTGCCGGTCGAGTCGACCACGGCGACCTTGCAGCCGGTGCGCAGGCCCGGGTCGAGGCCCAGGGTGGCGCGCGGGCCGGCCGGTGCGGCCAGCAGCAGGTCGTGCAGGTTGTGGGCGAAGACGTTGATCGCTTCGGTTTCGGCGCCGTCGCGCAACTCGCCGAGCAGGTCGGTTTCCAGGTGGGTGTAGAGCTTGACCTTCCAGGTCCAGCGCACGACTTCACCGAGCCACTTGTCCGCAGGACGGTTCTGATTCTGGATGCCGAATTGTTGACCGATCATGCCTTCGCACGGGTGCATGGTGCCCGGCAGTTCGTCGCCGACTTTCAGCGCGGAGCTGAGAATACCTTCGTTGCGGCCGCGGAAAATCGCCAGGGCGCGGTGGGACGGCATGCTCTTGAGCGGTTCGTCGTGTTCGAAGTAGTCGCGGAACTTGGCGCCTTCTTCCTCTTTGCCGGCGATCACGCGGGCGCTGAGGATGGCTTCCTGCTTCAGGTAGGTGCGCAGCTTTTCCAGCAGGCTGGCGTCTTCGGCGAAGCGTTCCATCAGGATGTATTTGGCGCCTTCGAGGGCAGCCTTGACGTCGGCGACGCCTTTTTCAGCGTTGATGAAGCGCGCGGCTTCGGTATCCGGGTTCAGCGATGGGTCGTTGAACAGGCCGTCGGCCAGGTCGCCGAGGCCGGCTTCCAGGGCGATCTGGCCCTTGGTGCGGCGCTTCTGTTTGTACGGCAGGTAGAGGTCTTCGAGACGGGTCTTGGTATCGGCGAGTTTGATGTCGCGTTCCAATTGTGGGGTCAGCTTGCCCTGTTCCGCGATGCTGGCGAGGATGCTGATGCGCCGTTCGTCGAGTTCTCGCAGGTAGCGCAGGCGCTCTTCCAGGTGCCGCAGTTGAATGTCGTCGAGGCTGCCGGTCACTTCTTTTCGGTAACGGGCGATGAAGGGCACCGTGGAGCCCTCATCCAGTAGAGCGACGGCCGCTTCGACCTGTTGGGGGCGTACGCCGAGTTCCTCGGCGATGCGGCTGTTGATGCTGTCCATAAAACCACCTGAAATTCTTAAAAGCAGCTCGCAAGCCCGGAAAACAAGGCCCGACGAGGCTGGTTGAGCGGCCCGACTGGCGCCGCTGCCTGGGTCAAGAGGCTGCCTATTGACCCTCGAAATCGTAAAAATCACGACAAGCGGGTGAAAAAAAGCCCGGCAGTAAACGGTAACGATCTGACGTTGCCCTGCACGAAGGCGCCGCATTATAACCAGCGTTCTGTCCTTGGGGGGGACTGCGCCGCAGGTTGTAGGGCGTGGGTTCGCTGGCAGTAGAGGAAAAATCTGCTAACAATGCACACGGTGCGTATAACGGCAGCTAGGCCATAATGCGCGCCGAGATAAGAGGAGCATCCAATGAGCAGCACTGCACAAACTGCTGAAGGCGAAAAAATTCTCATCGTTGATGACGATCCGGGGCTGAGCAGCCTGCTGGAGCGTTTTTTCAACTCCAAGGGTTATCGTGCCCGCGCGGTGCCAAACACCGAGCAGATGGACCGCCTGTTGGGGCGGGAAGTGTTCAACCTGGTCGTGCTCGACCTGATGCTACCCGGCGAAGACGGCCTCACCGCCTGCAAACGCCTGCGCGGCGCGAACAACCAGATACCGATCATCATGCTCACCGCCAAGGGCGATGAGCTGAGCCGCATCAAGGGCCTCGAACTGGGCGCTGATGACTACCTGGCCAAACCGTTCAACCCGGACGAGCTGATGGCGCGGGTCAAGGCCGTATTGCGTCGCCAGGCGGCGCCGGTGCCGGGCGCACCGGGCAGTGAAGACGAAAGCGTCACCTTCGGCGATTACGAACTGTCATTGGCCACCCGTGAGCTCAAGCGTGGCGATGAAGTCCACATGCTCACCACCGGCGAGTTCGCCGTGCTCAAGGCGCTGGTGATGAACGCGCGTCAGCCGCTGACCCGCGACAAACTGATGAACCTGGCCCGTGGTCGGGAATGGGACGCTCTGGAGCGCTCCATCGACGTGCAGATCTCCCGTCTGCGCCGAATGATCGAGCCGGACCCGTCCAAGCCGCGTTATATCCAGACGGTGTGGGGCGTGGGGTATGTGTTTGTGCCGGATGGCACTGCAACCAAGTGACCGATGATTTGCAGGGGCGGGCATCCTGGCGTTTGGCTCCATGAGGGGCGACGGGATGTCCGGCGTCTGCAATTCTGCGAGCGCCGCTCGTTCCTGCAAGGTGTCTAGCTGTCTCCTATGAAAACCCCGCTGTGGTTCCCGCAAAGTTTCTTCTCCCGCACCCTTTGGCTGGTGCTCATCGTCGTTCTGTTTTCCAAGGCGCTCACGCTGGTTTATCTGTTGATGAACGAAGACGTGCTGGTAGATCGGCAATACAGCCACGGTGTCGCGCTGACCTTGCGCGCCTATTGGGCGGCCGACCCCGAGAACCGCGAGAAAATCGCCAAGGCGGCCACACTGGTGCGCGTGGCGGGTGCAGGTGTGCCGGAAGGCGAGCAGCATTGGCCCTACAGTGAGATTTACCAGCGCCAGATGCAGGCGGAACTGGGCGACGACACCGAAGTTCGGCTGCGTATGCATGTGTCACCCGCGCTGTGGGTACGCGCGCCGAGCCTGGGGGAAGATTGGCTGAAGGTGCCGCTGTATCCGCACCCTTTGCGAGGGCAGAAGATCTGGAATGTACTGGGCTGGTTCCTGGCTATCGGCTTGCTTTCGACGGCGTCCGCGTGGATTTTCGTGCGCCAGCTCAATCAACCGCTTAAACGCCTGGTGTTCGCCGCCCGCCAGCTGGGACAGGGGCGCAGTGTGCGCCTGCCGGTCAGCGACACGCCCAGCGAGATGACCGAGGTCTACAGCGCGTTCAACCAGATGGCCGAGGACGTCGAACAGGCCGGGCGCGAGCGCGAGCTGATGCTTGCGGGCGTGTCCCATGACTTGCGCACGCCATTGACGCGTTTGCGGCTGTCCCTGGAGTTGATGGGCAACCATACCGATCTCACGGACGACATGGTGCGTGATATCGAGGACATGGACGCGATTCTCGACCAGTTCCTGGCCTTTATCCGCGATGGTCGCGACGAGGTGGTGGAAGTCGTCGACCTGACGGACCTGGTGCGCGAGGTGGTAGCGCCCTACAACCAGAATGGCGAGCAGGTGCGGATGCGCCTGGAGCCGATCCAGCCGTTTGCGTTGCGTCGGGTCTCGATGAAGCGCCTGCTGAACAACCTGATCGGCAACGCCTTGCACCACGCCGGTTCGGATGTGGAAGTGGCGGCGTATGTTTCCGGTGACAGTGCTGCGCCCTATGTGGTGCTGAGCGTGATGGATCGCGGGGCCGGTATCGACCCGGCCGAGCTGGAAGGCATCTTCAACCCCTTCACCCGTGGCGACCGTGCTCGGGGTGGCAAGGGCACCGGTTTGGGGCTGGCGATTGTGCGGCGGATTGCCTCGATGCATGGCGGCAATGTTGAGCTGCGCAACCGCGAGGGCGGTGGGCTGGAAGCGCGGGTGCGCTTGCCGTTGGGTTTGATGTTGCCCCGAGACGCGGTGTAGCTGCAGCGGCAAGCTGCACGTTTAGAACTGCAAGAGAAAAGCAAACGGCTTCTGCCCTTCTCTTGCAGCCTGAAGCTTCAAGCTGAAGACTGCTCCTCTAGCCCTTGCCCTTGGTCCGGGTCATGTTCGGCCCGCCACTCTTCTCCAGATGTTGAATGATGATCCCCGCCACATCCTTGCCGGTGGTGGTCTCGATGCCTTCCAGGCCAGGTGATGAATTGACTTCCATCACCAGCGGGCCATGGTTGGAACGCAGGATGTCCACACCCGCCACGCTCAACCCCATGACCTTGGCCGCCCGTAGCGCGGTCATGCGCTCTTCGGGGGTGATCTTGATCAGGCTGGCGCTGCCGCCACGGTGCAGGTTGGAACGGAATTCCCCAGGCTTGGCCTGGCGTTTCATCGCGGCAATCACCTTGTCGCCGACCACGAAGCAGCGGATATCCGCACCGCCGGCTTCCTTGATGTATTCCTGCACCATGATGTTCTGCTTGAGGCCCATGAATGCCTCGATCACCGACTCCGCCGCCGTGGCGGTTTCGCACAGCACCACGCCGATGCCCTGGGTGCCTTCCAGCACCTTGATCACCAGCGGTGCGCCGTTGACCATTTCGATCAGGTCGGGAATGTCGTCGGGGGAGTGGGCAAAGCCGGTGACCGGCAGGCCGATACCCCGGCGCGACAGCAATTGCAGCGAGCGCAGCTTGTCCCGTGAGCGCGCGATCGCGACGGATTCATTCAGCGGGGAGACGCCCATCATTTCAAACTGGCGCAACACCGCGCAGCCATAAAAGGTCACCGAGGCGCCGATACGCGGGATCACCGCATCAAAGCCTTCCAGTGGTTTGCCGCGGTAATGGATCTGCGGCTTATGGCTGGCAATGTTCATATAGGCACGCAACGTGTCGATCACCACCATTTCGTGGCCACGTTCGGTGCCGGCCTCGACCAGGCGGCGGGTGGAATACAGACGCGGGTTTCGCGACAGCACAGCAATCTTCATGCAGCACCTGGGGCAGAAATAGTGGAGACCGGGAACACCGGCTTGTCTTGAACGTATTTGACGCCGGGATTGACCACCAACTGGCCGTCAATCAGCGCCTTGGAACCGAGGAGCAGGCGGTAGCGCATGGCCTTGCGGCAGGCGAGGGTGAATTCCACCCGCCATACCCGGTCGCCCAGTGCCAGGGTGGTGCTGATCACATAGCGCACCTGCGCATGACCATTGGAGCTCTTGATGGTTTTCATCGCCACCAGCGGCGCTTCGCAGCGGCGGTGACGCAACTGCACAACGCTGCCCAGGTGTGCGGTAAAGCGCACCCATTTCTCACCGTCGCGCTCAAAGGGTTCGATATCGGTGGCGTGCAGGCTCGAAGTGCTGGCACCGGTGTCGATCTTCGCGCGCAGGCCTGCCACTCCCAAGTCGGGAAGTGCCACCCACTCGCGCAGACCGACAACGGTCAAATGGTCAAATGTCTTCAATATGGGTAACCGGTCAATTCGCCCAGGCTTGAGGGGAAACCTCGGCCAGCGCGTTGAATGCGGGCTTGGCGAACCAGTAGCCCTGCATCAGAAATATTCCACAGTCGGACAGGAAGTCGCGCTCACCGGCACTTTCAATGCCTTCAGCGATGACAGTAACGCCCAACTGCTCACAGATTGTGACAATCCCCTGGACGATAACCTGGCGGACACGATCCTGGTCGACATCGCGAATCAGCGCCATGTCGAGTTTGATCAAGTCAGGTTGGAAATCGGCCAGCAGGTTCAGCCCCGAATAGCCCGCGCCGAAATCGTCGATGGCAGTTTTGAAGCCGAATTCGCGGTATTCACGCAGAATATTCGTCAAATGGCGATGGTTATCTATGTGTTCGCTTTCCAGTGTCTCGAAAATCAGCTGGTCAAGCGGGAAATTGTGCGTGCGGGCGGCCTCCAGGGTGCTGCGAATGCACAGCTCGGGTCGATACACCGCGTTGGGCATGAAATTGATGGAAAGACAGGTTTGCATCCCCAGGGCCGCGGCGCCGGCGATTGCCTGGGTACGGCAACGCTGGTCGAAACGGTAGCGGTTGCTATCGTTGACCTGGGCCAGCACCGACAACGCCCCTTCGCCCTGTGAACCCCGAACCAAGGCTTCGTGGGCAAAAACCGAATGGTCGCGAAGGTCTACGATCGGTTGGTAGGCGAATGCAAAATCAAAACCCAAGGGCTCGCTTTGCTGGCAGCCCACGCAATGCTGGTTGGGCGAGGTGAGTGAAGTCGGGAAGTCGGTCACAGGGTATCCTCGCGAAAACAGGGGGCTACCTGGCGTATCTTAGGTGAGCCTTGGGGTTTATGCGTCGAAGGGTTTCAACAGTAAAGTTGCGACATTTTTCAGAACGAGGAATTCAAGTGGCTCAGAAGCAGGCAGAGGAAGAAAAAATCCGTTTGGACAAGTGGCTGTGGGCGGCGCGTTTCTATAAAACCCGTGCCTTGGCCAAGGCCGCTATCGAGAGTGGCAAGGTGCATCATCGCGGCGAACGCTGCAAGCCGGGCAAAGAGCCGCGCGTGGGTGATGAGTTGCAGATTCGCATAGGGTTTGACGAAAAAACTGTCGTGGTCCAGGCGCTTTCCAGCGTGCGCCGTGGCGCGCCCGAAGCGCAGGCGCTGTATGCCGAGACCGAAGCCAGCGTCGCCAAGCGCGAAAACGCAGCGGCGATGCGTAAGGCCGGCGCCACAGGCATGACCACCGATGGCAAGCCGAGCAAGAAGCAGCGCCGCGACCTGTTCAAGTTTCGCGGCAGCGGTAATGACGATTGACCGCGCACATCGTCAGCGCAAAGCAGATCGATAGATGTGGGAGCGTCAGCAGGATGCGCGCATGACGCTCAATCGCCCGATCACCGGCAGCTTGGCGAGTAACCCGAACACTGGCGCGGTCAGCCGTAGCAACACCTGCGACACCTTTGCCGCAAACGGTGTGTAATAGCCCCATCCCAATGCCAGCAGTGCCAGCAACACTCCGCCGATATAATCGTCCTGCGCCCAATGTGCGCCCGCCACCAGCCGCGGCATCATGAACAACAACGCCAGGCCCCAGATCACCAGCACCTGGCCCAGCCGCTGGGCGAATACCGTCATGAACATTCCCCAGATCAGCAGCACCGAAGCATGATCCCCAGGGAAACTCTGGCTCGAACGGTCCTTCAACTCCCAGGTTTTCTCCAGCCCCGGGAAATAGTCGCTCATCTGAATCGCGCCGCTGAGCACCATCGAAGGGCTGCTGTGTTGCCAACCCATCTGCGCCGCGAGTTTGGAAAACAGCATGCGGATAAACAGCAACAGCAGCAGAATCCCGAAGAAGCCAAGAAACGCCTGGCGCACCTGCGCCGCCTTGAACACCCAATCGCCGCGAATCAACAGCGTCAGCAGAATCACGCCGACCACCGCATCAAACGGCCGCAGGCTGGCCGCGGCCCACACATGCAGCCAGGTCGGATTGCTCGCCAGGGGGGCATTGAACAGGTGAAACAGCCACTCGTCGAAAAACACGCATAGCATCTGGCCTGCGGGCCACAGCCAAAAACACAGCAGCCCGAATGCGAGTAGATTGCAAAAAGCCCATCGCCGGAGGTTCCACTTGGCTTGGAACAAACCCGGATTGTTCATAAACTGTCCCTCTTTGCTCTATATAAGCTCTCTGTTTCCCGGAGAAAGTCGCACTAAAATGGTGCGAAAGCGTTCAATCTTATAAATATTGTAATAATTTTGTCATCAATTCAGATACCCAGACCTATGACTGATTTACCGGATACCGACTTCACCCAACGCTTCATCTTCGACGAGAACGACGCCCGCGGCGAACTGGTCTCGTTGGAGCGCAGCTATGCCGAAGTCCTCGCCAAGCACCCCTATCCGGAGCCGGTCGCGCAACTGCTCGGTGAATTGATGGCGGCGGCGGCGCTGTTGGTCGGCACCATGAAATTCGACGGGTTGCTGATCCTGCAGGCGCGGTCCGAAGGTCCGGTCCCGTTGCTGATGATCGAGTGCTCCAGCGAGCGTGAGATCCGTGGCCTGGCCCGGTATGAGGCTGACCTGATCGCCCCGGGCGCGACCCTGGCCGACCTGATGCCCAACGGCGTGCTGGCGCTCACCGTCGACCCGACCGACGGCCAGCGTTACCAAGGCATCGTCGACCTCGACGGCGAAAACCTGTCGGACTGCTTCACCAACTATTTCGTTATGTCCCAGCAGATCGGCACGCGCTTCTGGCTCAACGCCGACGGCAAGCGCGCCCGTGGCCTGTTGCTGCAACAGCTGCCCGCCGACCGCATCAAGGACGACGACGAACGCGCCGAAAGCTGGCGCAACCTCACCGCCCTGGCTGGCACCCTGACCGCTGAAGAATTGCTGGCCCTGGACAACGAAACCATCCTGCATCGCCTGTACCATGAAGAGACTGTGCGCCTGTTCGACGCGCAGGGCTTGCGCTTCCATTGCAGTTGCTCTCGCGAGCGTTCGGCGAACGCGCTGGTCAGTCTCGGCCTGGAAGATGCGCAAAATCTGGTGGTGGAACACGGTGGTCAGATCGAAATCGACTGCCAATTCTGCAACCAGCGCTACCTGTTCGACGCCGCCGATATCGCCCAATTGTTCGCCGGCGCCGGTATCGGTACCCCCTCAGATACCCGCCACTAAAACGTTTAAGCACAGGTAAATCACCTGACAAATGCCGGATTAGCGCTGTTCTGACGGGAGGGCCCTACTTTTTTTGGGCTTTTCTGGCATAATCCGGCCCACTTTTTTCGCGGTAGTAGTGCGCAACTTTCTACTACAAAACGTTTGGAGCACTCGGCCACAGGCCGACGGGGAACCTCATGACGCAAGCCAATAACGCCGTATACACCGATCTGAGTGTTGACGATCTGGTCAAAGAAGCCCTGCAGCGCGGTGAAGGCGTGCTTGCCGATACTGGCGCACTGGTCGTAGAAACCGGTCACCGTACCGGCCGTTCGCCAGTCGACCGTTTCATCGTTGAAGAGCCTTCGACCCAGGACGCCATTGCCTGGGGCCCGATCAACCGCAAGTTCCCGGCCGACAAGTTCGATGCCCTGTGGGCTCGCGTCGAGGCGTTCAACAACGCGCAAGAACATTTTGTTTCCCACGTGCATGTAGGGGCCTCCGAAGACCACTACCTGGCCGTGAAGATGACCACCCAGACTGCCTGGCATAACCTGTTCGGTCGTTGCCTGTTCATCAACCCGGCCCAGTACAACCCGGCCGGCCGTGACGAGTGGCAAGTGCTCAACGTGGCCAACTTCGAGTGCGTGCCTGAGCGTGACGGCACCAACTCCGACGGTTGCGTGATTCTCAACTTCGCCCAGAAAAAAGTGCTGATCGCCGGCATGCTTTACGCTGGTGAAATGAAGAAAGCCATGTTCTCGGTGCAGAACTTCCTGCTGCCGGCCGCCGACGTACTGCCGATGCACTGCGCCGCCAACATTGGCGAAGCAGGCGACGTGACCCTGTTCTTCGGCCTGTCCGGCACCGGCAAGACCACCCTGTCCGCCGACGAAAGCCGTTACCTGATCGGTGACGACGAACACGGCTGGGGCAAGGGCGTGGTGTTCAACATCGAAGGCGGTTGCTATGCCAAGTGCATCGACCTGTCGGAGAAGAACGAGCCGGTTATCTGGAAAGCCATCAAGCACGGCGCGGTGCTGGAAAACGTCGTCATCGACGAGGCCAAGCATGCCGACTACAGCGATGTCAGCCTGACCCAGAACAGCCGTGCCGCCTACCCGCTCGAGCACGTGGCCAAGCGTTCCGAGAAGAACCTCGGCGGCGAGCCAAACGCTGTGATCTTCCTGACCTGCGACCTGACCGGCGTACTGCCGCCTGTGTCGATCCTCAGCGAAGAACAAGCGGCCTACCACTTCCTGTCCGGCTACACCGCACTGGTGGGCTCGACTGAAATGGGTTCGGGCAGCGGCATCAAGTCGACGTTCTCGACTTGCTTCGGTGCGCCATTCTTCCCACGCCCGGCCGGCGAATACGCCGAACTGCTGATCAAGCGCATCCGCGGTTTCGGCTCCAAGGTCTACCTGGTCAACACCGGCTGGACCGGCGGCGGCTACGGCGTCGGCCAACGCTTCAACATCCCGACCACCCGCGGCGTGATCGCAGCGATCCAGAGCGGCGCGTTGATCGGCGTTGAAACGCAACACCTCGACACCATCAACCTGGACGTGCCATTGGCTGTACCGGGCGTTGAGACCGGCCTGTTGAACCCACGTAACACCTGGGCTGACAAGGCTGCCTACGACGAAGCGGCGAAGGCGCTGGCGGGTCTGTTCATCGAGAACTTCAAGAAGTTTGACGTGAGCGATGCGATCAAGGCAGCGGGTCCGAAGTTGTAAGATTCGGTCGTTGTGAAAAAGCCGCTCCTTGTGAGCGGCTTTTTTGTGCGCGAACGGTCAGTTGGCGCCTGCCGCTGTTTTGCCGGTTAACTCAGGTTTTCCAGCGTCTGCGTGTCCCAGCTGTGGGTTTTGATCGCCAGGTAAAGCATGCCGATGGTCAGCGGCACCTTTTCGCCACGCCCCTTGGCCCGCCGCTTGAGGAACACATCAAACACCGGTGGGTTGAAGTAACGATAAGTGTCGTAGTCGCCCAGATCGAGGGCGAACTCCTGCTCCAGTGCTTCCATGAGTTGCTTGGCTTCACTGCCGTCGCAGCCCAGGTCGAAGTTGAGTGAGGTCTGCAGGCGAATGGTCTTGTGTTTGGGCAGGCCGATTTCTTCGTGCAGCAGTTGCAGGAGTTGCTGCATGACGGGGTCTTCGGGGAAGTTGGGAGCCAGGTTCATGGTGGGAGCACGCAGGAGTGGGTGAGGGGGACGGTCGCGTTTGAGGCGAAATTTGTTTCGGGTGATGAAGAGTGCCAAGCCTATCAAGAATAGAAAAACAGGCAGGAAGGGCATTCTAAGGATTACTGCTACGTAGGGTAGTAGGAAGGTGAAAATCAGGCCGGTTGCGAGAAATGTGATTGCCAAGCGCTTTCTGAGCGTGTAGTCGGTTATTTGGTAGTGCAGCACAAGGTAGAACCCGAGGAAACACATTAATTGCAGGTAGAAATTCATCGCTTCTGAGGTCCCGTCGCTTCGAGTGTTCGGGTATCCCAGCGTTTGGCTTTGACGGCTTGATAGAGCATGTGGATGGTTAGCGGGATCTTTCCCTCGCAGCCTCTTTCCACGAGTCGTAAGCACGCATCAAAACCTCGGTGCTTGAAGTAGCGGTTGTTTTTATAGTCGCCGAGGTTTATGCCGAAATATTGTTTCAGCGCTGCCATCAGTTGTTTTGCCTCGACGCCGTTACAGCCGAGATCATGGTTGATTGAGGTATTGATGGTTATGATTTGGTGTTTGGGCAGACCTACATCTTCATGAATTAGCTGCAGAAGATGGAGCATGACAGGATCGTCAGGAAAACCGGGGGCCAGGTTCAACGTTGGGGCGACGAGTAGCGGGTGGGTTGACCTGATTCGACTGTAACGGTCGCGGTCCAAGAACAATCCTGAGCCTATTAGGATAGCGCCTATCGGGATGCTGGGAAGTTGGATTTCAGTTATCCAGTAAGGGAGCCATATTGAACAGATCAGCCCCGCAGCCAGTAGGGACAGGCCTGCGTATTTCCTGAGGTTATGGGATCTGATTTTTTTGACAAGGACAATGTCCAAAACGATAAAAACGATCCATTGAAGATATTCAATCATTGGGCTTAACCGCCTAGGAACGGGACGACAATGGCAGACATGGAGCGTTGAGGGCCTATCCCGCCTTCGACCTGCGCTTCAATTCCAATGACCATGTCGCCAGCGTGGTAGCTACGGATGATGCTTTTGATGATTAAGCCCACCGTGGTGCCAACGACGCGTGCTACAGGTTTTGAAAGCGGGTGAATGGGCGCACCAAAGGCCCCTGCCAATAATAAGGCGACGATGGTCCCGCGTTCGTTAAGCAGATCGGCTTGTTGCCGGGTCAGCGGCTTGGAAATCGCGACAGTCATCTTGCAGGGCAAATCACGAGCAAACATCTTTTCATAAAGATTCACCAGTCGATAGCGCACCTCGTTTGCTGAAGCACCGGCTTCTAACAAGCAAAGGTTTGCCAGAGCATGCTTGTGAGTGGGGAGAACGGTAAGGCGAATGACCATGAAGGTGACGCCGTAGTGGCCGATGTGTTGAGTCCTTTCGATGTCCATGGATTTTTGCCGAGGCAGTTGAGAGATCAATAGTTTCGGCCATGCGAAGGGGGGTTATGTAGAGGATTGGGCGGGTGTTTTAAGCAGTTTGGGAAGGGGACTACGCAGTAATAGATAGTTTCTTACGGAGGATTCCCGCATTTTCAATTTCACCGAGATTTGCAGGGCAAAGCCAATCAATTGTGGGAGTCGGGCTTACCCGCGATGGCGGTGGGTCAGGTATAGAAATATAGCCTGAAGTTTCGCCGTCGCAGGCAGGCCCACTCCCACAGTTTTAGCTGTGTGGCTGGCTTGGTTGTGTTTGCTTAATAGCTGGTTTAGCCGTTCGTGGTTCGATCAGGCACTGACAGGCCTACTGATACACCCTGGATGATTTTCGCCGCTTCCGGCGGGATGCGTTCCGGGGTGCAGAACAGTGTGCTGCCTTTCTGGATGTTGACGCTGCGCAACTCGCCAGCCCAGTCGTAGATGTCGTCGAACAGCGTGCGGTGGATGTGTTGCAGGCGGTCGAGGTCGTAGGGCGGTTACGCAGGACGCCGTTACCGGGGTAGCAAGGCTTGATTGTAGCGAAATAAAATCACCTCACATTTTGTATAAAAAGTCCGCAAGGGCTCTAAATTCAGCGTATGTTTCACCGCAAAATCTTGTAGGACGATCCCGTCCACTACTTAAAGGGAGTTAAGCATGGGTTTGCTTCGTGTCGCTTCGGCGATGTCATTGTGTGCAGTGGCTTTTTCGATCCAGGCCGAGCAGTTGCCGATCGAGGTGCTCAGTGCGGTGGTCAAGGACCAGAAAATCGCCGACGCCGAAGTCCTGCTGCAACGTAACGGCGCACAGAACGTAGTGGGCCGCACCAACGCCCAGGGCCAGGTGACCCTCACCAGCGAAGCGGCCGATGATGCCAGCAACCTGTTGATCATCAAGAAGCCCGGCTATTCCAACCTGGTAGTGAAGTGCCCCTGTGCCGGCATGACCTACGCCATCAGCCCGGTGATGGAAAACCTCGACGGCCTGCGTGTGGTGCTGACCTGGGGCAAGACCCCGCGCGACCTCGACTCGCATATGATTTTCCCCGGCAATAACATCTTCTTCCGTAACAAAAAGGGCACCGACGCTGAGTTGGATGTGGACGACACCGACAGCTATGGCCCGGAAACCATTACCCTGCAGAAGAAGCACTACGGCGAAAGCTACGTGTATGCCGTGCATGACTACTCCAACAGTGGTTATCCAAACTCGAACGAGTTGTCCAACAGTGAGGCCAAGGTGTTTGTGTACATGGGGCAATCCCTGGTACGCACCTACTACGTGCCGCAGAACCGCGCTGGCAACCTGTGGACCGTGTTCCGCATGACCGGTAGTGGCGACTTCCAGGACATCAACACGTTCACCGGTGTGAGAGTCGGTGCCGAAGACGTACTCAATGAGGTCAAGCCGCTGCTGGACGACAGCGTGGCTGTCACCGCAGTGGCTGTCAGCTCGTCGGTACAAGCGGATGCGAAGAAGCTGAACCTGAAGGGAGAAGCAGCCTACCAGGCAGGTAACCTGGACCAGGCCATCGACCTGTTCCGTCAGGCCATCGACCTGGACAATAGCTTCGGCAAAGCCTACGGCAACCTGGGCCTGGCGTATCAGAAGGCCGGCAACACCGCCGAGTCGATCTGGGCCAACCGCAAGGCCATCGCCCTGGCGAACGGTGCCACTGCCGCGACTGTGCGTGCCGGCGCCTACTACAACATTGCGCGGATCTACGAAGCGGCGGGGCAGTTCGCGGATGCGTTGCGTCACTACCAGTTGGCCAAGGAACAGAAGGCCAATCCGGTGTATGACACGGCGATCGAGCGTGTGCAGAACCGCTGATTTAGCTGTAGGGCCGTTCTAAGGTGTGGGAGGGGGGTTGCTCCCGATGGCGGTAATTCAGTCGGTTGATTTCTGACTGATACACCGCCATCGGGAGCAATCCCCTTCCCACATTTGGTTTGTGATGTTCCTACTTACACAGTCGAACTTGTCACATTTGGCCCAAGGCCATTGCCCCAGCCTGTGTATCATCCTGTCTCCTTTTTTCCTTGCGACCTATCTCGATTCGCTGAGCGTCCCAGGCTATGTTTTTGAGCCACCTTCAGCGGTCAATGGAGTGACAGCTTATGCACGACACCCTCCAGCAGGTCTTTGGTTATCCACAATTTCGTTTGGGCCAGGAAGCCGCGGTCAGCGCCGTGCTGGCCGGTCGTTCGGCGGCAGCGATTTTTCCTACCGGGTCGGGCAAGTCCCTGTGTTACCAGCTGTCGGCGGTGTTGCTACCGCACCTGACGCTGGTGGTGTCGCCGTTGCTGGCGCTGATGCAGGACCAGTTGGGTTTCCTGCAACGCCATGGCATCTCGGCCGGCAGTATCGATTCGGCGCAAAGCCGCGATGAGGCCAATGAGGTGATGGCGCGCGCGCGCTCGGGCGAGTTGAAAATCCTGATGATTTCCGTGGAGCGCTTGAAGAACGAGCGCTTTCGCAACTTCCTGCAGAGCGTGCCCATTTCATTGCTGGTGGTGGATGAGGCGCACTGTATTTCCGAATGGGGCCACAACTTCCGTCCGGATTATTTGAAGCTGCCGGACTACCAGCATCAGTTCAATATCCCACAAGCGCTGCTGCTGACGGCTACAGCGACGCCCAAGGTGATTGCCGACATGCAGGCCAAGTTCGCCATTGCGCCTGACGACGTGATCACCACGGGCTTCTACCGGCCGAACCTCAACCTGTTGGTAGAGCCGGTGAGCGGCGCAGACAAGCGTCGGCGGCTGGTCCAATGGATGAACGAGCGGCCCGGCCAGCCGAGCATCGTCTACGTCACCTTGCAGAAAACCGCCGAGCAGATCGCCGAGCACCTGAATCGCCATGGCATCCAGGCCGAGGCGTATCACGCCGGCTTGCCCCACGATAAACGCGAGGGCATCCAGCAGCGTTTCATGGGTGGGCGCTCCAATTGCATCGTCGCCACCATCGCGTTTGGCATGGGCATCGACAAGAGCGATATCCGCAACGTGGTGCATTTCGACCTGCCCAAATCCATCGAAAACTACAGCCAGGAAATCGGCCGCGCCGGGCGTGATGGGCAACCCTCGGATTGCCTGGTGCTCGCCAACCGCGACAGCCTCAATGTGCTGGAAAACTTCGTGTACGGCGACACGCCCGAGCAGGAGGGCATTCGCCGTGTGCTGGACGAGTTGCAGGCCGCGCGAGGGGACGGGCAGTGGGAGTTTCTGCTGCGCTCGCTGTCGGACCACAGCAACATCCGCGAGCTGCCCCTCAAGACGCTGCTGGTGCAGTTGGAACTCAAAGGCGTGATTGCGCCGCGCTACGCGTTTTACGCCGAGTACCGGTTCAAGTACCTGATCGAGCCCGACGCCTTGTTGGCGCGGTTTTCCGGGGAGCGGCAGGCGTTTGTCGCCGCGATCGTCCAAGTGTGCAAACGGGCCAAGACCTGGGCGACGGTGGATTTCGACACGCTTTATCAACAGCACCAGGCCGAGCGCAATCGCGTGGTGAAAGCGCTGGATTACTTCCAGGAGCAGGGCCTGATCGAGCTGGAAAGCAAGCAGATGACGGAGGTCTACAGCCTGCTGAATACCGATTTCGATCCGCAGGTGTTGAGCGCCGAGTTATACACAGGCTTCAAGCAACACGAGGTCACGGAAGTGGCGCGGATTCACGCCATGCTCGACCTGTTCGCCACCGAACACTGCCTGGGCCAGCGCCTGGCCCGCTATTTCGGTGATGAACATGCACCGCAGCGCTGCGGGCATTGTTCGGTGTGCCACGGCCATGTCGCGCATTTGCCGGCGCCGCCGAGCCTGGCGCCGCTTGTGGATAAAAACTTCATGGGGCTGTGCGGTGATTTTATCCACAGGCATCATGAGTACTGCGGCCAACTGCCCGGCGCCGAGCGGCTGACGCGGTTCCTGGGCGGTATCAGCGTGCCGCTGTTCACCAAGTTGAAGGCACGCGGCATCCCTGGTTTTGCTGCGCTGGAGGACTACCCCTACGCCGAGGTACGCGAGTGGGCCGAAACCCATTTGAATAACCTGTAAACCCACTTTGACGAGACGCGCCGATGCCTGACTCCATGCCCCAACGCGCCGATTACCGGCACTTCCAGCCGATCATTACGCGCTGGCACGACAATGATGTGTATGGTCATGTGAACAACGTGACCTATTACAGCTTCTTCGATACCGCGGTGAATACCTACCTGATCGAACACGGTGGCTTGGATATTCATGACGGCGAGGTGGTGGGGTTTGTGGTGAGTTCGGCGTGTGATTACTTTGCTTCCGTCGCCTTTCCCGAGCGCATCGAAATAGGCCTGCGGGTCGGCAAGTTGGGCAACAGCTCGGTGCAGTATGAGTTGGCGGTGTTCAAGGCAGGCGAGGAGGACGCCTGTGCGGCTGGGCGCTTCGTGCATGTGTTCGTGGATCGGGGGACGAACCAGCCGGTGACGATTCCGGGGATGTTGCGCGAGGCGTTGCAGCGGTTGGTGGCCTGACTGTGGGAGGGGGCTTGCCCCCGATAGCGGTGTATCAGCCAGCACATGGGTGACTGAAACTCGGCTATCGGGAGCAAGCTCCCTCCCACAGTGTTTCTTCAGTGTTCTTTAGATCTGATCAATCACGGTAGTGATGCTTGTTCTTGCGATGGCCATAGGCATGGCCACGGCCAGGGTGACCATCCCGGTAGTAGCGACGGTCGTCACGGCCACGGTAACGACGGTCGTCGTCATCGCTCTTGTTGCCCATGTAGTTGCCCAGCGCGCCGCCCGCGCCGCCGCCAGCGGCTGCGCCGATCAGGCTGCCGGTGGTGCCGCCCATGCTGCGGCCTACCACGTTGCCGCCCGCTGCGCCCAGGGCGCCGCCAATGGCTGCTTCGCCGCGGCTGCGCTTGTCAGCGCCGACCGCACTGCCGCCCGCGCCGCCCAGGGCTGCACCGATGGCTGAACCGGTATTACCGCCGACCTGCTGGCCGACAACCGAACCGAGTACCCCGCCCAATGCGCCGCCTACACCGGCTTCGGTGGTGCCACCGGCCATGGCTGCGCCACTGACCAGGCCAAGGGACAACAAGAGAATCGAGGAGAACTTCATAGAGAGACCTCAAGAGGATGACGGCGCGATCCTGAGGCTGTGTCGACATTGTGACAATAGAAATCCGACCAGTAACACGACTTGTACACAATTCTCTAACTTACTGTTTTAGCTAGGGAACTTAAGTGATTTCGGCGGGTCTTTAGTTACTTCGGAACGGCCGCTTTTATGCAAAAGCGGCCTTTTTTGTGCCCGAGATTTACGCCGAGCGCGCCATGATCAGGCCATTGTCGCTCGCCGCTTCCAGGCGGATAGCCACAAATTTCGACGTCGGCGTATGGCTGCCATCCCCGGTGCTTTCCAAGGGCACCAGCGGGTTCACTTCCGGGTAGTAAGCCGCTGCCTGCCCCGCCGGAATATCGAACGCGAGCAAGGTGAAGCCTTTTACACGGCGCTCACGGCCGTCTTCCCACAGCGACACGATGTCGGCCTTTTGCCCCGGCTTGAAGCCCAGGCGGATGATGTCGGCTTCGTTGACGAACAACACGTCGCGTTGACCTTTGACCCCGCGATAGCGGTCGTCCAGGCCATAAATGGTGGTGTTGTACTGATCGTGGGAGCGCATCGACTGCATGATCAGGTCCGGCACGTGCCCGGTGGCGTGGGTGCGTTCGTGGATCAGGTCCTTGGGCAGGACGTTCGGGCGGAAGTTGGCGCGGCCCGAAGGCGTGTTCCAGCGACGTGCCCCGGCGGCGTTGCCCAGGTAGAAACCGCCCGGGTTTTTGATCCGCTCGTTGAAGTCCTTGAAGCCTGGGATGGTGTCGGCGATCAGCTCGCGAATACGTCCGTAGTCGGCCACCAGCCAGTTCCAGTCCACCGGTTGGCTGCCCAGGGTGGCGGCGGCGATGCCGGCGAGAATGGCCGGCTCGGATTTCATCAGGCTCGACAGCGGTTGCAGCTGGCCGTTGGAGCCGTGGACCATGCTGAACGAGTCTTCCACCGTCACCGCCTGCGGGCCTTCGGCCTGGATGTCGATGTCAGTGCGGCCCAGGCACGGCAGGATCAGCGCGTCTTTGCCGTGCATCAGGTGGCTGCGGTTGAGCTTGGTGCTGATCTGCACGGTCAGGTCGCAATTGCGCAGGGCTTCGAAGGTGCGCGGGCTGTCCGGGGTGGCTTGGGCGAAGTTGCCGCCCAGGCCGATAAATACTTTGGCGCGGCCTTCCAGCATGGCGTGGATCGCCTCGACCACGTTGTGCCCGTTGGTGCGCGGCACCTGGAACTGGAAGCGCCGCTCCAGGGCGTCGAGGAACGCCACCGGCGGCCGTTCGTTGATGCCCATGGTGCGGTCGCCCTGCACGTTACTGTGGCCGCGCACCGGGCACAGGCCGGCGCCCGGGCGGCCGATATTGCCGCGCAGCAGCATCAGGTTGGCGATTTCCTGGATGGTCGGCACCGAGTGACGATGCTGGGTGATGCCCATCGCCCAACACATGATCACGTTCTTGCCTTTGGCGTACATGCGCGCCGCTTGCTCGATTTCCACCAGAGGCAGGCCGGACTGCGCGACGATTTCTTCCCAGGAGGTGTCATCGATCTGGCCGAGGTAATCGAGCACGTGGGTGGTGTGTTCGTTGAGGAAGTCGTGGTCGAACACCGCTGCCTTGCCTTCGGCCTGGGCCTGGCGCTCCCACAACAGCAGGAACTTGGCCATGCCGCGCAGGATGGCCATGTCGCCCCCCAGCGCTGGGCGGAAGTATGCGGTGTTGGTCGGCTTGTCGCCGTTGGTGAGCATTTCCAGCGGGTGTTGCGGGTGCTGGAAGCGTTCCAGGCCGCGCTCTTTCAGCGGGTTGATGCACACCACCTGAGCGCCGCGTTTCACCGCTTCGCGCAGCGGTTCGAGCATGCGCGGGTGGTTGGTGCCGGGGTTCTGGCCCCAGACGAAAATCGCGTCGGCGTGTTCGAAGTCGTCAAAGGTCACGGTGCCTTTGCCGACACCGACACTTTGCGCCAGGGCCACGCCACTGGCTTCGTGGCACATGTTCGAGCAATCCGGGAAGTTGTTGGTGCCGTAGGCGCGCACGAACAACTGGTACAGGTACGCCGCTTCGTTGCTGGCGCGGCCCGAGGTGTAGAACTCGGCCATGTCCGGGCTCGGCAGGGCGTTGAGGTGCTGGCCGATCAGCTCGAACGCCGCCTCCCAACTGATGGGCTGGTAACGGTCGGTCTGTGCGTCGTAGCGCATCGGCTCGGTCAGGCGACCCTGGTATTCCAGCCAATAGTCACTTTGCTCCAGCAACGCGGTGACGCTGTGCTTGGCGAAGAACGCGGCATCGACGCGGCGTTTGGTGGCTTCCCAGTTGACTGCCTTGGCACCGTTTTCGCAGAACTTGACCATGCCGCTTTCCGGCGAGTCGCCCCAGGCGCAGCCCGGGCAGTCGAAGCCGCCGTTCTGGTTGGTCTTGAGCATCATGCGCAGGTTTTTCAGCGCGTTGTCGCTGGTCAGCCATGCCTGCGCCACGCTGATCAGCGCGCCCCAGCCGCCCGCCGCACCCTTGTAAGGCTTGTAGCGCGGGGTTGGGGTTTGGTCGGCTTGGTGGTGATTGCTCATGGCTGTTTCTCCATCGCAGGGCTGTAGACCCGCGGCGCACTTTTCTGCGGCAGGTGGATGAGATTGAGGTTGTGCCGGCGTGCCCATTGCAGGGCCAGGCCGGTGGGTGACGACAGGCTGACCAGGGTCTGGATGCCCGCGCGCAGGACTTTCTGGATCAACTCAAGGCTGCAACGGCTGGTGACAATGGCCAGGCCGCCTTCGCTTGGAATCCGTTGGCGGATCAGCGCACCGATCAATTTATCGAGGGCGTTGTGTCGGCCGATGTCTTCGCGGCCCAGCAGCAGTTCGCCCTGGTTGTTCATGAACACCGCTGCATGCACCGCGCCGCTGTGCTGGCCCAGAGGCTGGAACGCGCTGATGCGCTGGCGCAGGCCGTCGAGCCACTCGGCCGGCGGCAGGGGTGCGCCGGGCAGTACCTCAAGGTCCGGCAGGGCGTGTTCCAGCGCTTCCACGCCGCACAACCCGCAACCGCTGGTACCGGCCAGTTGGCGGCGCTGCTGCTTGAGGTTCCAGAACGCGCGGCTGGAAATCTGCACCTGAGCGTACTGGGCAGAACCCGTGCCGCTGAGTTTCAGGTCATAAATGTCGCTAACGTCGGCGATAATGCCGCTGCCGATACTGAAGCCTACAATGAAGTCTTCCAGGTCCGTCGGCGTCACCAGCATCACGGCCTGGCTGACGTCGTTATAGGCAATCGCCAACGCCACTTCTTCCGCCAACGCGGTGCTGGCGACTTCCGTGTGTTCGAGCGTGCAAAACTGGTAGCTCTGGCTGGCGGCGGGCGCGGGCGTTTGAACAGCGGGCGCCGCGCAGACTGGGCGCTTGGCGTTCATGAGGCAGTACCGACGGCGGATGGGTCAGTGTTTAGACTAGGCGCGACAAAGCGTCGCGTCTAATTGCCAGTACTGATCTACCGATAGATGACGTCGATCAAGACTCGGTTTGCGATTTCTGAAACAGCGCGAAACACGCTTCCGCCAACGCAGAGCGTGGGGCGCTGCGGCGCATGATCAGCCCCAGGCGCGCCAGGGTGTGGGCGTCTTCGATCGGTTGCAGGCGCAAATGCTCGGTCAGCGCATCCAGGCCACCGTCCAAGGGCATCACCGCACAGCACAGCCCGCCGTGGACCGCTTGTAACAACTGATGGACCGCGTCGGTCTGCAACAGTGGTTGCGGGTGCAGGCCCCGGCTATGGAAGTTGTGATCGATGGACTGCCGGAAGTGCATGCCGCTGGTGAGCATGCCCAGCGGCAGTTCGATCAGGGCTTCCCAGCTCAGGGGCTTTTCGCCGAAGCTGAAATAGCGTTGGTCGTACAGCAGGCCCATGCGGGTTTCGCCGAGGGCCAGGGAGTCGAAGCGCTCGTTGTCCAGGCGGTCGAGGTAGGACACGCCGAGGTCCAGGCGATTGCTCGCCAATTGTTCGAGGATCTGTTCAGAGCTGAGGGCCGACAGCTCAAAGCGCAGGCTTGGGTGTTCTGTGTGCAGTTGCTGCATCAGCGCCAACGGATCGAAACTCGACAGTGGCACCACGCCCAGGCGCAACGTCCCCACCAGGTTGCCGCGACAGGCTGCGGCTTCGGCCAGCAGGCCGTCATACGCCGCCAGCACCGTGCGCGCCCAGGCCAGCACGCGCTCACCCGGGGCGGTGAAACCTTCGAAGCGCTGGCCACGGTTGACCAGTGGCAGATCAAGTTCTTCTTCGAGGCTGCGCAGGCGCATCGACAGGGTCGGCTGGGTGATATGGCAACGCGCGGCCGCCTGGCCGAAGTGGCGCGTCTCGTCGAGGGCGATGAGGAATTTCAGCTGCTTGATGTCCATCTTCGCTCCAGGGCTTATTCCAATGGCGGGGGGATTCTAGCGTGTTTGGGTCTTTAGGCGGCTGGGAACCCAGATCTGTTGGGCTGGTCTAGTCTTTGGCATCTGGAACTCAAACCCAAGGAGAGAGCAGCATGAGTATTTTTAGCTTTGTTAAGGAAGCCGGCGAAAAGTTGATCGACCTGTTGACGCCGGGTAATGCGAACGCCAGCGAGCAGTTGAAAGAGCATGTGGCCAAGGTCGGTCTGGGTAATCCGAACGTACAGACCACGGTTGACGGCGACAAGGTGACCGTGACCGGCGAAGTTGCCAGCCAGGAAGAGAAAGAGAAGATCCTGCTGGCGCTGGGCAATATTGCCGGGGTCGCGAGTGTGGATGACCAGATCAAGGTCACCGACCCCGCACCGATTGTGGCGGCGCGTTTTGTCGTGGTGAAAAAGGGCGACACCCTCAGCGCGATTTCCCTGGCGGTGTACGGCAACGCCAATCTGTACAACAAGATCTTTGAGGCCAACAAGCCGATGTTGTCGCATCCGGACAAGATCTACCCGGGGCAGACGCTGCGCATTCCCGAGTAGTACACGCGGTAAACCTGTGTGGGGGCTTGCTCCCACATGGGTTCAGAGTCCGACAATGAGATCCCGGTAATCCTCGACTGCCGCAAATTCCCCGGTGTCCTTTGGCCCTTTTTTGCTGTCCGGCTCTTTCACCGCCAGCAAATGCCCCACGCCGAAGTCCCTGGCGCTGCGCAGGATCGGCAAGGTGTCGTCGATAAACAGGCTGCGCGCCGGGTCGAAGTCGATATCGGCCTGCAGGGCGTCCCAGAACTGTGGGTTTTCCTTGGCGAAACCGTAGTCGTGGGAACTGATCATCCGCTCGAAATACGGCGCCAGCTCGATGCGTTCCATCTTCAATGACAGTGAATCACGGTGCGCGTTGGTGATCAGGATCACGCGCTTGCCGGCCTGTCGGATCGCCGCCAGAAACGTATCGGCATCCGCACGCAGGGCGATCAGGTGGGCGGTTTCCTGCTTGAGTTCGCGCACCGGGATTTTCAGCTCGGCACTCCAGAAATCCAGGCAATACCATTGCAACTGGCCGGCGTTACGCTCGAACAGAGGTTGCAACTCCATCTCGGCCATGGCGCGGCTCACCCCGTGCAGCTCGGCGTAGCGTTGGGGCAGGTGTTCCATCCAGAAGTGGTTGTCGTAATGCAGGTCGAGCAGGGTGCCGTCCATGTCCAGCAGGACGGTGTCGATGGCGTGCCAGGGCAAAGAGGGCATGGGGCGTTCTCACGTAAGTAAAGATATCCGACACAGACAATCGGAAAAGCCACGGTATAGTAACCCGATCACCCCAAGGAGCCGCTTATGCGCCAGAAACCCACCGTCCTTTCCCGCGAAATAGTCGCCAGTAGCCGTTTGTTCCGCGTGGAAGCAGTGCAATTGCGCTTTTCCAACGGCGTAGAACGGACCTACGAGCGCCTGGTGGGACGCGGAGCCGGCTACGGCGCGGTGATGATCGTGGCGATGATCGACGCCGAGCATGCGTTGCTGGTGGAGGAATACTGCGGCGGGACCGACGAATACGAGCTTTCGCTGCCCAAGGGTTTGATCGAGCCGGGCGAGGATGTGCTGGCGGCGGCGGACCGTGAACTCAAGGAAGAGGCCGGCTATGGCGCGCGCCAGTTGGAGCACCTCACCGAGCTTTCGCTGTCGCCTGGCTACATGAGCCAGAAAATCCAGGTGGTACTGGCCACCGATCTGTATGAAGAACGCCTGGAAGGCGATGAACCCGAGCCGATGCGTGTAGACCGGGTCAACCTGCGCGAGCTGGCGCAACTGGCGCAAAACGAGCAGTTCAGCGAAGGCCGCGCCCTGGCCGCGCTGTACCTGGTACGAGACCTGTTGACCCAGCGTGGAGTGTTCAGCGCATGAGCGAATTGTTTCTAGGCCACCCATTCATTGCCCCGGTGATCGAGCTGGCGCGCCAGGCCGGTGAAGTCATCATGCCGTTCTGGCGCGCCAATGTGGCCGTGACGTCCAAGTCCGATAATTCACCCGTGACGGCGGCGGACCTTGCCGCTCATCATCTGATTCTCGCCGGCCTTACCGCGCTGGCCCCGAGCATCCCGGTGCTTTCTGAAGAAGACGCCGATATCGACCAGAGCGTGCGTGCCGGCTGGCAGCGCTGGTGGTTGGTGGACCCGTTGGATGGCACCAAGGAATTCATTTCCGGCAGCGATGAGTTCACTGTCAACATCGCGTTGATCGAACAGGGCCGCGTGGTGTTTGGCGTGGTGTCGATGCCCACCAGCGGCCGTTGCTACTTTGGCGGCGCGGGCCTGGGGGCGTGGCGCTCCGATGTGAACGAAGCGCCCAGGCCGATCCAGGTGCGCCTGGCCCCGGCCGCCGGCGAGGCGTTTACCGTGGTTGCCAGCCGCCGACACAGCAGCCCTGAGCAGGAGCGTTTGCTCCAGGGCTTGAGCGAAGGCTTGGGTGAGTTGAAGCTGGCGAATATCGGCAGCTCGTTGAAGTTTTGCCTGTTGGCCGAAGGCAGTGCCGATTGCTACCCGCGCCTGGCGCCGACCTCCCAGTGGGATACCGCCGCAGCCCAGGGCGTGCTCGAAGGTGCGGGCGGCGAAGTGCTGGAGTTGAGCGGCGAGCCGTTCAGCTATCCGGCGCGGGAATCGTTGCTGAACCCGTTCTTCCTGGCGCTGCCGGCCAAAGCCGCGTGGCGCGAACGCCTGCTCACCCTGGCCCGCGCTTAAGGCCTCAGCAGATCAACATGTGGGAGGGGCGGTGCGACGATTCGACTTGCTCCCACTTTGTTTTGTGGTGCGGCGGCTAGCGGTGCAGGACGTACTGGCCGCTGAAAACCACTGCGCGCTCGTCACTGCCGTCATTCACAATCCACGTTTCCAGGGTCAACCGCGCGCGGCCATAGCGCTTGTACGTCGTCACAAAGCGCTTCCACACTTTCTCCTCCGGCGCCTGGCAGATCACGGTCGCGTCTCGTGTGACCGGCAGCGGGTAACTGATCTGCCCTTCCTGGATCACGATATGCCCGTCTTCGAGAATGCCTTCTTCGCGCAACTGCAAGTGCAGCCAACCCCAACCCGCCAAGACCGCGCCGCAATAGAGGCTGCCGCCGAACATGGTGCTCTTGTGGTTGATATTGGCTTGCAGGGGCAAGTGCAGTTGCAATTGGCCGTGTTGCCAGTCGAGCACCTTGAGGCCCATTTCCCGGGTGAGGGGGATGTCGTGGTGGAGGATAGATTCCAGGTAACGGCTGTCGCGGCTCATGGCGGCCTCTTGGTGGGTAGGGTGGGTCATTCGTCGTCGCTGCTGTGGCTGGCGCTGTCGGCAAAGTTGAGGCCGTGCTTGCGCAGTTTGTCATGCAGGGTCTTGCGCGGTACGCCGAGGGCTTCGGCGAGGCTGCGCAGGGAACTGTGGGGGCGGCTCAGTTCGGCGGCGATCAGGCTTTTTTCGAACTGTTCGACTTGTTCGCTCAGGCCGCCGGGGGTGGAGGTCAGCAGGCCGGCGGAGAGATTGTCCGGGGTGTTGTCCAGCGCCAACTCCAGGCCCAGGGCGAAGCGCTCGGCGGCGTTCTGCAATTCCCGCACATTGCCCGGCCAACTGTGGCGCAGCAGCAGCGCGCGCTGGCCCGGCTGCAATTCGTGCAGCGGCAGGCCATGGCGGCTGCTGGCTTCGTCGGCAAAGTGCTGGAACAGCATCAACGCATCTTCACCGCGCTCACGCAGCGGTGGAATGCGCAACGGCGCGACGTTGAGGCGGTAATACAAGTCGGCGCGGAAGCGGCCCTGGTCGGCGGACTGGCGCAGGTCTTCCTTGGTGGCGGCGATGATGCGGATATCCAGCGGGATCAGTTGATTGCCGCCCAGGCGCTCGACCACGCGCTCCTGCAGCAGGCGCAGCAGCTTGACCTGCACGTCCAGGCTCATGCTTTCGATTTCGTCGAGGAACAATGTGCCGCCGTTGGCGAATTCGAATTTGCCGATGCGGCGTTTTTGCGCGCCGGTAAAGGCGCCCGGCTCGTGGCCGAACAGCTCGCTTTCGACCACCGACTCGGCGAGCGCGCCGGCGTTGATCGCCACGAAAGGCCCGCTGCGCCGGCTCGACAAGTCGTGCAGTGCGCGGGCGACCACCTCTTTGCCGGCGCCGGTTTCGCCGAGGATCAGTACATCGGCCTTGGTTGCCGCCAGCGCGCCGATCTGCTCGCGCAGGCGCAGCATTTGCGGGGAATGCCCGACCAGGCGCGTGCTCAATTGCTGGCGATCGCTGAGGGCCAGGCGCAGGCTGCGGTTATCCAGCACCAGCCGGCGCAGGGCCAGGGCGCGACGCACGCGGTCGAGCAGGGCGTCGCTGGCGAACGGCTTTTCGAGGAAGTCATACGCACCGGCACGCATGGCCTGCACCGCCAGCGGTACATCGCCGTGGCCGGTGATCAGCAGCACCGGCAGCTCCGGGTCCTGGCCGTGCAGCTCGGCCAGCAGCTCCAGGCCGTCCATGCCAGGCATGCGGATATCGCTGACCACCACGCCCGGCCAATCCCGCGACAACTGCGCGGTGAGGCCGGTGGCTTCGCCCAGGGGCAGGACTTTCAGCCCGGCCAGGTCCAGGGTCTGGCACAAGGCCTGACGCAAGTGTGGATCGTCGTCGATCAACACCACCTGAATCTGGTTATCGATACTCATACACTGCGGTCCTCGGACGGTTGCAGACTGACGCCCGGCGAGCCGGCACGCAATTTCAAGGTTAACAGCGCGCCGCCTTGCTTGTGGTTGGCAAACAGCAGTTCGCCACCAAAGGCACGCATCAAGGTGTCACAGATCGCCAGGCCCAGCCCGAGGCCCTGGGTGCGGGTCTTGGTGGTATAGAACGGCTCGCTGGCGCGTCCCAGGGCTTCCATGCAAAACCCCGGGCCGTTGTCGCGAATGTACAGGTTGACGCCCTGCTCGGTGGTTTCGGCACTCAGCCAGAGTTTGCGCGGCGGGCCTTTTTCGGTGAGGGCGTCGAGGGCATTGGCCAGCAGGTTGCCGAGCACCTGGCGTAGGCGGGTTTCACCGGCCTCGACCCACAAGGTCGCCTCGGGCAAATCGCGGATCAGCTCGACTTCCATCGCGCGCCGCCGTTTAGCCAGCAACGCCAGCGCGTCGTCCAGTGCCGGTTGCAGGGCGACGCTTTCCGGCGCATGCCGATCGCGGCGGGCGAACGCGCGCAAGTGGGCGATGATCGAGGCCATGCGGCCGGTCAGTTCGCTGATCAGTTTGAGATTGCCGCGCGCGTCGTCGGTTCGCTCATGGTCGAGCAGGATTTCGGCGTTTTCCGCGTAGCTGCGAATCGCCGCCAGGGGCTGATTGAGCTCGTGGCTGATGCTCGCCGACATGGTGCCCAGCGCCGACAGTTTGCCCGCCTGCACCAGGTCGTCCTGGGCGCGCACCAGTTCCTGCTGCGCATGTTCACGCTCCAGCACTTCCTGTTTCAGGCGTCGGTTGAGCCCTTCCAGGTCGCTGGTACGCTCGGCCACGCGCATTTCCAGTTCGCGTCGGGCCTTGGCTTCGAAGGCGATGCGGTCCAGGTAGTGCCGACGGCGCTGCATCATCAGGCCCAGCAGCAACATCAGCACCAACAGCGTGGCGCCGCCCACCGCGACCACGGTGCGTACCGGGCGGTTGATCAACGATTGTGGCGCGAGGATCTCCACGTTCCAGCCGGTTTCGGCGATGGCCGTGGATTGGCGCAGCCAGGCCGTCGGGCTCAAGGCCAGCGGTTGCGGATCGCGGGTCGGGTAGGGCTGGATCGCGATGATCGCCTGGTGCTCTTCGTCCGTCAGTGGCCGGGTGGCGCGGAACCGCCATTGCGGGCGCGAGGTCAGGATCACGACGCCGTTGTGGTCGGTGACCAGCAGTTGCTCGGGGGTGTTGCCCCATAGGCTTTCGGTGTGGTCCAGGTCGACCTTGACCACCAGCACACCGATGACTTTCTCGCCATCGCGCACCGCGGCGGCGAAGAAGTAGCCGCGTTTGGCCGAGGTGGTGCCCAAGCCGAAGAACCGGCCCAGGCGTCCGGCCATGGCTTCGCTGAAATACGGGCGGAACGAGAAATTGCGCCCGACGAAGCTGTCTTGCTTGTCCCAGTTGGACGCAGCGAGGGTCTTGCCGGTGGTGTCCATCAGGTACATCACTTCGACCCCGGCCTGGGCGGCGACGTCCTTGAGCAACAGGTTGGCGTTGGCCAGGTTGGTACTGACCTGCGGTGCCGCCAGCGCGGTGCGCAGGGCTGGCAAGTCGCCGAGGATCTGCGGCAGCACTTCATAGCGGTGCAGGGTGCCCAGCAGGTTGGCGACGTACAGGTCGAGGGTCTGGCGGTTCTGCCCGGCCAGTTCGCTGCGGTAGTAGCGCTCGGCCAGGTGCTCCAGCGGCCACAGCAGCGGCGCCAGGCACAGCGCCAACAGGGCGAGGCTGCGCCAGCGGGGTCTTCGCGGGAGGGGTGGGGTCATGGGAGTCATGCGCCTGAGGGTACAGGCGCATTATGCCTAGTGCTGCTGTGCAAGACACTCGCGCAATGCGTCTTGCCACAGCGGCTGGCTGACCTGCCACTGCTGTTGCAGGCGGCTGCAATCGAGGCGCGAGTTCAGTGGGCGCCTGGCCGGCGTCGGGTAGGCGCTGGACGGGATCGCTTCCAGGTCGGCGCAGGGTTTGCCTGTGGCGCGCAGGTGCTCGCCAATCGCCTGGGCGAAGCCGAACCACGACGTTTCGCCTTGGGCGGTCAGGTGATAGACACCCCAGTCGCCCGCTTGCCCGGCCTGCCAGCGCTCGATCAACGCGCGGGTGCTGTTGGCGATGGTGCCGGCCCAGGTCGGCGCGCCGATCTGGTCGGCGACGATCCGCATCTGCGGTTTTTCTTGCAGCAGACGCTGCATGGTCAACAGGAAGTTCTTGCCGTGAAGGGAGTAGACCCAACTGGTGCGCAGGATCAGGTATTCGCCCCCCACTGCCACGATCGCCTGCTCACCGGCGAGCTTGCTCTGGCCGTAGACGCCCAGCGGGTTGGGTGTGTCGGCTTCGGTGTAGGGCGCGGTTTTACTGCCGTCGAACACGTAGTCGGTGGAGTAATGGATCAGCGGCACGCCCAAGGCCTTGGCTTCTTCGGCGAGAACGCCGGGCGCGGTGGCATTGATCGCGAAGGCCGCGTCCGGCTCGCTTTCGGCCTGATCGACCGCGGTGTGGGCCGCGGCGTTGATGATCAGGTCGGGGCGATGGGCGCGCACTTGCTGGCGGATCTGGTCGACGTGAGCCAGGTCCAGCCTGTCGCGGCCCAGCACGATGAGTTCGCCCAGGCCCAGGAGCCGTTGTTGCAGCTCTTGGGAGAGTTGGCCGTGTTGGCCGGTGATCAGGATCTTCATGGGAACAGGTCGGCTTCCATCAGCAGTTTGCCGGCCTGGTCCTTGGAGGACAGTTGCGGCGGTTCGGTCAGTTCCCAGTCGATGGCCAGCGTAGGGTCATTCCAGAGGATGCTACGCTCGGCGCTCGGTTGGTAGTAGTCGGTGGTCTTGTAGAGGAATTCTGCGTAGTCGCTCAACACCACGAAACCATGGGCGAAGCCTTCCGGCACCCACAGTTGGCGGTTGTTCTGTGCCGACAGGCGCACGCCGACCCATTGACCGAAGTTCGGCGAGCTGCGACGAATGTCGACGGCTACGTCGAGTACTTCGCCGGCAATGACACGCACCAGTTTGCCCTGGGTATGTTCAAGCTGATAGTGCAGGCCCCGCAGCACGCCTTTTTGCGAGCGTGAGTGGTTGTCCTGCACGAAGTCGCGCTGCAGCCCAGTCGCCGCTTCAAAGGCACGGGCATTGAAGCTTTCGTAGAAAAAACCGCGCTCATCACCAAACACTTTCGGTTCGAGGATCAGTACGCCGGGCAGTGAGGTTTGCACTACATTCACGGGTGTTCTCCGGCCAGCGAGTACAGGTATTGGCCATAACCGGTCTTGCCGAAGTACTTGGCGCGTTCCAGCAGATGGTCACGATCGATCCAGCCATTTTCGTAGGCGATTTCTTCGAGGCAGGCGACTTTCAGCCCTTGGCGGTGCTCGATGGTCTGCACATAGGTCGAGGCTTCGAGCAGGCTGTCGTGGGTGCCGGTGTCGAGCCAGGCAAAGCCACGTCCAAAACGCTCCACATGCAAGTCGCCGCGCTTGAGGTAAGCGTTGTTCACGTCGGTGATCTCCAGTTCGCCACGGGGCGAGGGCTTGACCGCCTTGGCGATCTTGATCACGTCGTTATCGTAGAAATACAGGCCGGTGACGGCATAGGGCGACTTGGGCTTGGCTGGTTTTTCTTCGATGGACAGGGCGCGGCCTTCCTTGTCGAAGTCGATCACCCCAAAACGCTCCGGGTCCTTGACCCAGTAGCCGAATACTGTCGCCCCGGACGGGCGCTCGGCCGCGGTGCGCAGTTGATCACCGAAGTGTTGGCCATGGAAAATATTGTCGCCCAGGATCAGGCACACCGGATCGTCGCCGATGAATGCTTCGCCAATGATGAAGGCTTGAGCCAAACCGTCCGGCGACGGCTGCTCCGCATAGCTGAAACGCACGCCGAACTGGCTGCCATCCCCCAGCAGATTGCGGTATTGCGGCAAGTCCACCGGCGTGGAGATCACCAGGATGTCCTTGATTCCCGCGAGCATCAGCACCGAGATCGGGTAGTAGATCATCGGCTTGTCATACACCGGCAACAGTTGCTTGGACACGCCCAGGGTGATGGGGTGCAAACGGGTGCCGGAGCCGCCGGCCAATACGATTCCCTTTGTCATGCAAGCAGATCCTTCATGTCGGTATTGCCCAATCGTTCGCCCTGATAACTGCCGTCCTGGACCCTGCGGCACCATTCCAGGTTATCGAGGTACCACTGCACGGTTTTGCGCAGCCCGGTTTCAAAGGTTTCTTGCGGCACCCAGCCCAACTCGCGTTCGATCTTGCTGGCATCGATGGCGTAGCGCTGGTCGTGGCCGGGGCGGTCCTTGACGAAGGTGATCAGGTCGGCAAAGTGCGCGACACCGGCCGGGTGTTGCGGTGCCAGCTCTTCCAGCAGGGCGCAGATGCTGCGTACCACGTCGATATTCTTCTGCTCGTTGTGGCCGCCGATGTTGTAGGTCTCGCCGACCACGCCTTCGGTCACCACCTTGAGCAACGCACGGGCGTGGTCTTCGACGAACAGCCAGTCGCGGACCTGCAAGCCGTCGCCATAGACTGGCAACGGCTTGCCAGCGAGGGCGTTGAGGATCACCAGGGGGATCAGCTTCTCGGGGAAATGAAACGGCCCGTAGTTGTTCGAGCAGTTGGTCAGCAATACCGGCAGGCCATACGTGCGCTGCCAGGCGCGAACCAGGTGGTCGGACGCGGCCTTGCTGGCCGAGTAGGGCGAGCTGGGTGCGTAGGGCGTGGTTTCAGTGAACAGATCGTCCACGCCGTGCAGGTCGCCGTACACCTCGTCGGTGGAGATGTGGTGGAAGCGGAACGCGCTCCTGGCCGGCTCTGCGAGCGTTTGCCAATACGCGCGGGCAGCTTCCAGCAGGCTGTAGGTGCCGACAATGTTGGTCTGGATAAAATCCGACGGGCCGTCGATGGAACGGTCGACATGGGACTCGGCCGCCAGGTGCATGATCGCCTGGGGCTCGAAGCGCGCGAGCACGGCGCTGACGGTGGCCTGGTCGACGATATCGGCCTGGACGAACTCATAGCGGCTGCTGGACGCGATGCTGGTCAGCGACTCCAGGTTGCCGGCGTAGGTCAGTTTGTCCAGGTTGAGCACTTCGTGCTCGGTGTGTTGAATCAGGTGGCGGATCAGGGCAGAGCCGATGAAACCAGCGCCGCCAGTGACAAGAATGCGCATGTTCGGAGGGCCTTTTCCTTGGACGGACGTTAAGCGGATGGAGCATAGCTTGAGTTGTGCGGCAGGGTCGCGCAAGCACGGTATGCGAAGGGGTTGCCTAACCCCCCTCAATAATGGCGATATAAGCGCCTGACAAAAAAACCGAGGTCGCCCCATGTTGCTCGCTACGTTGATCCATCGCGCCAGCCTACCCTGCCCGCAAGTGGGGCCCGACCAGGCGATTCGGTTACTTGAGCAGCATTACGGCCTCACTGGCACCTTACGGTCCCTGGGCAGCCAACAAGACCTCAACTACAGCATCGACACCCACCATGGCCGCTTTGTTCTGAAAATCTGCCTGGGCGACTACGCCGCCGTCGAATTGCACGCCCAGCATGCCGCGCTCCACGCCTTGCAGGCGCAGGACGGGTTGCGCGTCCCCCGAGTCATCAAGGCCCTGACCGGTGAGGACCTGCTGACCGTGACCGTCGACGGGCAAACCCTGCACCTGCGGCTGTTGGATTACATCGACGGCCAGCCCTTGACCCACCTGCCTCACGTGGGCCGCGAGGTCATCGCAGGCTTCGGTGACTTGTGCGGGCGGATGAGCCAGGCGCTGGCCGATTTTGCGCATCCGGGCCTGGAGCGGACCCTGCAATGGGACCCGCGCCACGCGCAGGAACTGATCAGCCACCTGCTGGCGACCTTGCCAGACCTGCCCCACCGCGCGGCATTGGAGCAAGTCGCCGAGCGGGTCGGTGCGCGCATTCGGCCCCTGGCGGATCACTTGCCGTGGCAAGCGGTACACATGGACATTACCGATGACAATGTGGTCTGGCAGCGCGATGCCCTGCGTCATTGGCAGATCCAGGGGGTGATCGATTTCGGCGATCTGGTACACACCTGGCGCATCGCCGACCTGTCGGTGACCTGCGCCGCCTTGCTGCACCATGCCCAGGGCGATCCCTTTGCCATTTTGCCGGCAATCCAGGCCTGTCATGCTGTTACGCCGTTGCAGCGCGAAGAACTGCAGGCGCTATGGCCGCTGATCGTCGCCCGTGCGGCGGTGCTGGTGCTCAGCAGCGAACAGCAGCAACGCCTGGACCCCGATAACGACTACCTGTTGAAAAACGCCGAGCATGAGTGGGAAATTTTCCAGGTTGCAACGTCGGTGCCGTTTGAATTGATGGAGGCGGCGATCCTGCTCTGTGTCGGGCAGACGCTGCCACCGATCGCCAGCGAGGGGTTCGCGCCGCTCTTGCCGGGGCTGGTGGGACGCGAGTTCGCGCTGATCGACCTGGGAGTGCTCAGCCCACACTTCGAAGCGGGCAATTGGGAGCAGCCGGGGATTGACCGGCGCTTACTGGACGAGGCTGCGGCGGTTCACGGGTTGGCTGCCAGTCGCTACGGCCAATACCGTTTGTCGCGCACCTGCCCGGACAGCGCCACGGAGCCGCAGACGTTCCCGCTGCATGTCGAGTTGCACCTGCCCCACGGTACAGCGGTGGAGGCGCCCTTCGCTGGGGTGCTGCGTGTCGGTGCCGATGGCTTGCTGTGCGTGCAGGATGGTCCGTTGAGCCTGCGCTTGTGGGGCGTAAGCACCTCATTGAGCGCGGGAGCGGCGGTGGTGGAAGGGCAAATACTGGGCGAGGTCCATGCCCCCCTGACCGTGCAATGGTGCCGCGCTGACGTTGAGCCACCGCTGTTCTGCACGCCGAGCCGGGCGTCGGCGTGGCAAGCGCTATGCCCGTCACCCTCGGTGCTGCTGGGGCTGGCCTGCGATGCCGAACCCGAGCTCGACCCCCAAGCCCTGCTGGCGCGACGCGACGCCAGCTTCGCGCGCTCGCAGAAGCACTATTACGTCGATCCGCCGCGCATCGAACGAGGCTGGCGCAACCATCTGATCGACATGCAGGGCCGTTCCTATCTGGACATGCTCAACAACGTCGCCGTGCTCGGCCATGGTCACCCCCGCATGGCAGCGGTGGCAGCGCGGCAGTGGTCGCTGCTCAACACCAACTCGCGCTTTCACTATGCGGCGATTGCCGAATTCTCCGAGCGCTTGCTGGCGCTGGCGCCGGACGGCATGGACCGGGTCTTCCTGGTCAATAGCGGCACCGAGGCCAATGACCTGGCCATCCGCCTGGCCTGGGCCTACAGCGGCGGGCGCGACATGCTCAGTGTGCTGGAGGCCTACCACGGTTGGTCGGTGGCGGCGGATGCGGTGTCCACGTCGATTGCCGATAACCCCAAGGCCTTGAGCAGTCGTCCGGACTGGGTTCACCCGGTGACCGCGCCCAATACCTATCGCGGCGAGTTCCGCGGGCAGGACAGCGCGCCGGATTACGTGCGAAGTGTGGAACACAACTTGGCGAAAATCGCCGCGAGCCAGCGCCAACTGGCCGGCTTCATCTGTGAGCCGGTGTATGGTAATGCCGGGGGCATCTCCCTGCCGCCGGGCTATTTGCAGCAGGTGTATGCGTTGGTGCGCGCCCAAGGTGGCGTGTGCATCGCCGATGAGGTTCAGGTGGGTTATGGCCGCATGGGGCATTTCTTCTGGGGCTTTGAAGAGCAGGGCGTGGTGCCCGATATCATTACCATGGCCAAGGGCATGGGCAACGGTCAGCCGTTGGGGGCAGTGATCACCCGTCGCGAGATTGCCGAGGCGCTGGAGGCCGAGGGGTATTTCTTCTCGTCTTCGGGGGGCAGCCCGGTCAGTTGCCGGATCGGCATGGCGGTGCTGGATGTGATGGAGGAAGAAAAGCTCTGGGAAAACGCCCAAGTGGTCGGCGCGCATTTCAAGGCGCGGCTGGAAGCCCTGATCGACCGTCACCCGTTGGTCGGCGCGGTTCATGGGTCCGGCTTCTATCTGGGCCTGGAGCTGGTGCGCGACCGGCATACCCTGGAACCCGCCACCGAAGAGACCACACTGCTGTGCGACCGCTTGCGTGAGCTGGGGATTTTCATGCAGCCGACCGGTGATTACCTGAACATTCTCAAGATCAAGCCGCCGATGGTCACCTCCAGACGCAGTGTGGATTTCTTTGTCGACATGCTGTCGAAGGTGCTGGATGAACAGCTATAAATAATCGATTGTTATCGGTTAAATGCTGTCATATTTATCGGCTATATTGTTTTGATGCTTTTAAGGCCGATTTTTATCGGTTATAAAGTCGGCCTTCACCCTTTCGGAGCCCTGATCGCCATGACCACCCTGCACAGCACACCTCGCGCCGATGGCTTTCATATGCCTGCCGAATGGGCGCCACAGACCCAGGCCTGGATGATCTGGCCCGAACGCCCGGACAACTGGCGCCTGGGTGGCAAGCCGGCGCAGGCCGCGCACGTGGCGGTGGCCAAGGCTATCGCGCGTTTCGAGCCGGTCACCGTGGCGGTTTCCGCCGGCCAGTACGAAAACGCCCGTGCCCGCCTCGACGTGCCCAATATCCGTGTGGTGGAAATGTCCAGCGACGACGCCTGGGTGCGCGACACCGGCCCGACTTTCGTGATCGACAACCGTGGCGAAGTGCGCGGCGTAAACTGGGATTTCAACGCCTGGGGCGGTTTTGACGGCGGCCTGTATGCGCCGTGGAACCGTGACGCGCAGGTCGGCGGCAAGATCCTCGAGATCGAGCGTGCGCCGCGCTACCGCACCGAAGGGTTTGTGCTGGAAGGCGGCTCGATTCATGTCGACGGCGAAGGCACCCTGATCACCACCGAAGAATGCCTGCTCAACCGCAATCGCAACCCGCATCTCGACCGTGCAGCCATCGAGGCGGTGCTGAGCGCCAACCTGGCTGTGGATAAGATCATCTGGTTGCCAGACGGCCTGTTCAACGACGAAACCGACGGCCATGTGGATAACTTCTGCTGCTATGTACGCCCGGGCGAAGTGCTGCTGGCTTGGACCGACGACCCGCAAGACCCGAACTACTCACGCTGCCACGCCGCCATGGACGTGCTGCAAAGCAGCACCGATGCCCGGGGCCGCTCGTTCACAGTGCATAAAATGCCGATTCCGGGGCCGCTTTATGCCACCGAAGCAGAGTGCGCGGGTGTGGACCCGATGGACGGCAGCCAGGAGCGCAACCCTTCCGTGCGTCTGGCCGGTTCCTACGTCAACTTCCTGATCGTCAACGGCGGCATCATCGCGCCGAGCTTCGACGACCCGCTGGACAACCGGGCCCGTGAAATCCTGCAGAACCTGTTCCCGCAGCACGAAGTGGTGATGGTGCCGGGCCGCGAACTGTTACTGGGTGGGGGCAATATCCATTGCCTGACCCAACAACAGCCTGCCCCGCAGAAAAATTGAGTGCGGTTGTAACAACGTCGGAGCGACGACCGAGCGCCACTCGGTTCTAGCGTTCACAGCAAGCCCGCGGCCCCGTAAGGCCGTGGGCTTTTTTGTGTCCAACTGCCTATAAATACTGCACATTGGCATAGCTCTTGTATTGGTATTGTCACAGTGGCCCACGGTGATGACTGCGCAGTTCTGTCATAAACCTTGAGTAAGTTAGCCGCTCATGCAGTAGGAGAGAGCGCTGAAATGAATGTCGATATCAACTTGATGCACACGCGCACGTTCCACCCCGTGCGAGTCAACAGTGACGAAATCCATGCGCTGGCGCTCTGGTTGAAGGCACATGGCTCACGGCAGGTCAGGCAGCCGCCCGATTTATTCAGTGTGATGAGTGAGCGCTACCCGGCAGGCTTGTTCAGCGACGAAGAAATGCACGCATTGTGCGAATTGATGAATAACTGAGAACTCGCCGATCAACCATCGGCGAGGGAGCATGTTCGCTATTGCGGTGTGCCCTTCACTGAATAAGTGATTGAGCTATACCTGTCGCGAGCAGGCTCTCATTTAAAGTCGGTTCAGTCTCAGAAACGGCAGGTTCCCCTCACCATGATGTGACGACAGATCTTCGGGCTGAATCTGCGTCACATGGTTCGCTTAAGCGCATAAGACCTTACTTGAGAATAATGACAATTATTTGCATTTGGGCGCATGCCTGTTCCCACGCGTTCGACTTATAAAATATGTTAGTGAGTCCGTATTTTTTCTGTATGGATAAGACTTCCAGGCGATGGCCAAAGCGCTGTAGGCCGTGGCTTAGAATTTTTTTGCCTAAATACAGATGATTCGCGAAATTGACACATAGTTCAACGCGAGACTAGCATTGCGTCTAACGCCTGTGGCTAACAGCCATGACTTAACCAATAAGAAAAGGCCCGCGGCAGTTCAGTCGTCCGCGGGCTTTGTTTTTTTTCGGAAAAAGTCGACACCAAAACAGCAATATGGAGCCTGGTGTCATAGCGCGTACTCAACCAGTAATAAGGAATATAAGAAATGTTGAAACAACGGATGAGTCTGATCGCTCTGGGGATTTTGAGCGCATCGACAGCCATGGCAAACGACCAGGAGCAATCCAAGGGTTTCGTTGAAGACAGCCACCTGAACATCGCCGCACGTAACGCTTACATCAGCCGTGACTACAAGAACGGCAAGCAAGACAAGGCCGAATGGGGCCAAGGCTTCATCGGCAAGTTCGAGTCCGGTTTCACCCAAGGCACCGTCGGTGTCGGTGTGGACGTGATTGGCCAATACGCCATTCGCCTGGACGGCGGTAAAGGCCGCAGCGGCGCGGGCGGTATCGACTTCTTCAAGCAAGGCGACAGCGGCTCGGCCGCCAACGACCTGGCCAAAGGCGGCGCGGCGGTGAAGTTCCGCCTGTCCAACACTGTGCTCAAGTACGGCGACCAGTTCCCGAACGTGCCCGTGCTGGCTTACGACAACTCTCGTCTGTTGTCGGAAACCTACACCGGTACCTCGATCGTTTCCAAAGAGATCGAAGGTCTGCAACTGGACGCGGGTCACTTCACCAAGGAAGCGCGTAAGAGCGCTGAAGGTACCGACAGCGGCCGTCTGAAAAGCATCGATTACATCGGTGGTAGCTACAAATTCACCGAAAGCCTGTCGGCAGCGCTGTACGCCTCCGACATGCAGGACGTGCTGAAGAAGCAATACGTCAACGTCAACTACGTACTGGCCCTGCCGGAAAAGCAGTCGCTGACGTTTGACTTCAACGGCTACAAGACCAAGCTGGATCGCAGCTTCGCCCTGGAAAACCAAGGTGATGCAGACGCGCGCGACAACAAAATCTGGAGCCTGGGCGCCACGTGGGCTGTTGGTCCGCACAGCTTCACCGTCGCTCACCAGCGCAGCACCGGCGACACCGGCTACCTGTACGGCGGCTACCGCAACGATGGCGGCATCGGCGACGGCGGTAACACCATCCTGCTGGCCAACTCCTACTGGTCCGACTTCAACGGCAAGGACGAGCGTTCGTGGCAAGCGGCCTACGGCATCGACTTCGCTACCTTCGGTGTACCTGGCTTGACCTACAACGTGGCTTACGTGCGCGGTACCAACATCGACGACGGCAGTGGCCGTGGCGATGGCACCGAGCGTGAAATCTTTAACCAGTTCAAGTACATCGTCCAGAGCGGCCCAGCCAAAGACCTGAGCCTGCGTGCTCGTGCCTCGTGGTTGCGCGTTTCCAACAACGCTGACAAGTACAACGTAGGCGGTAACGAATTCCGCCTGTTCGCCGACTACCCGATCAACGTTTTCTAATTGATCCGGCGTCGCGCCTGATTGCAGGCGATAAAAAACCCCGACTGGTTCGGGGTTTTTTTATGTCGCGGGTTCAGTCCTGCCGGTTTTGCAGAATCTTGCGGGCGAGGGATGCGTTGACGTAGTCAGTCATCAGCATCAGGCCTTTATAGGGTTCGATCTTCTTGTTGTCGATGCACAGCTGCGCCATCTGCAACAGCACCTCGCCATCGCCACCACCTGGCTTACCAGCACGTAGGGCAACAACCGGCTGCCCAGGGAAAATACCTGCAGCAACTGTTCTCGCGACTGTTGCGCGCGCCGCCCCGCCCATTGCGTACCGGCCAGCGCGACCACGCCGATCAGCACGTTGACATAGGCTTGGGCTTGTTCGGGAACCCGCGCGCCCTCGGTGGCGCGCTGCAATTGCCATGTTCCAACGCCGGCCAGCAGCAAGGGAAAAATGATCAGCAGGAAAAGCAGTTTTATGGCGTTCATGGGAGTCCGTTCGCAACGCAGAAAGCGAACGTTTATACCGAAGAACAGGTGGGGTGGGCGAGAGGAGCGGTCTTCCCGGGCGTTAGGAAAAAGCGCCGCGGGAAGGAGGAGGGCTCTGTAGGCTAAATCGTCAGCCTCAGGCTTTAGCTGGCGCCAGTTTCTTGCAGTTTGCCTTGCGGGTCGGGTATTGCTCGCACTTGCGCAGCACGGTTTGCACCTGCTGCGCGTTCTGCAGTTGCTGGTTGGCCAGCAACTTCTCGGTGATGAACAGCTCTTCCGAGCCCAGGTTGCGTTCGGCCTTGTCGATCATCGCCAGTGCCGATTGCCCGTCGCCGCGCTTGAGGTGGTAGCTGATCATCAGGTCATAGGTCGACGGGCCGGCCAGGCTCCAGTCCTTGATGGCCTGCAACTCTTTCAAGGCTTCGCCGCTGTTGCCCTGGGCCAGGCGCACGGTATACGCCGTGCGCCGGATGCTTGGCTGGTCCTTGACCGGCGAGGCCAGGGCTTTGCGGATAAACCCGTCGGCCGCAGGCAGCTTGTTTTTCTCCAGGGCGTCGTTGGCGAAGTAGGCGTCCTTGTAGCCCTGCATGGCCTTGGCCACTTGTGGCGTACTTTTGATCTTCGCCCAGCTCTCGGGGTTGATGCGCGCGCGGCGCTCCTGGCGGTACTCGCGCTGCAGGTACTGGCGCAACTCGGTGTCGCGATCCATCGCCGACATGTGGGAGCGATTGAAATACTGGGTGGTCGCGGAAATGCTGGTGGTCAGCCCATCTTTGACCAGCACGTCCAGCTCCTGGGTGAAGCGGTTGAGATTGAACTGCTGCAGCGAATCCTGCATGGCGTTCTTGCGCGCGGTCAGGAAGCCGCTGAGCAACGGTTTCTGTTTGCCCTGGAAGTCGTTGAGGCGCTCCAGGCTATGGGTGGCGGCACGGGGCGCGTAACCGGCGCGGATCATCAAGTCGGTGCCGAGCAGGTCGGCCTGGTCTTCCTGGGTGCGGCCCCACGCGGTGCTCCACACATGGTCGGAAAACGTGTTGGCCAACGTGGTGTAGAGCACGGTGTTGCCGATGGTTTTCTGGGTGCCGGCGGGGTCTTTGCTGAACAGCTTCATCGTGCCGGAACTGCGGTCCACGCCGGTATCGGCGGCCATGGTGGCCAAGGCCACGGTGGAGGCCACTGTGGTGAACATCTCTTTCTGCTGCTGGAAGGCCGCCATGCGGTCATGGTGATGCAGCAGAACGTGGCTCATTTCGTGGCCGAGCATTGCAGCGATTTCATCTTCGCTGCCGACGTTGTCCAGCATGCCCAGCGGCACGAACACATTGCCGTAAGGGTCCGCCGAGGGCCCGAAGCTGTAGCTGTCGGTGATTTTCACCTGCAAGGCCGGCAACTCCCCCGGCCAACCTTTGGACAGGCGCGTGACAATCCCCTGCAGATACACCTGCAGCATCGGGATATCCACCAGGTTCTGCTGGCGTGCTTCGGCCGCCGGTACGGCGCGCCCGTCATAGCTCAAGCGCTGCTGGCTCTGGCGTTGCGGGTCGAGCTTGTAGTACTGGCGCACGTCGGTGTTATCCACGTAGTGGCCCTGGACCCTGGATTGGGTCGACGGACCCACCAGGTTCAGGAACGCCTGGTCGGCGCCCTTCAACGTCGCGCAACCACTGAGTACCGTGCTGGCCAGTAAGCTGGCTGCCAATAGAGATCCCTTCACCGCACCGCTCCTTTTATTGATTGCAGCCCGCACCAAAACCGATGGTGGAGTTGTTGCGGCTGTCTTTGGTCTGGCTCTTGGTCAGGCCCTGGCAGGGCAGGTCGACCACATTGAGTGGCGGTTCGATGCGCAGGTCCATGGTGTCCAGCCAGACCTTCTGACCCGCCAGCTCAACCTGCACCAGATCCAGCGCCTTGTTGTACTGCAACACGGGGACGGGTTGGGTCGGCGCGTCTTTTTTCGGCAGCTCGCGCTGTTGTTTACCTTGTTCATCCAGCACCGCCACCGGGTCGGCCAGAAACGCCTTGATGCTGTGGGTTTCCGCCCAGGCACCCTGGGTGAAGAGTGCAACGAGCACGACGATCAGACTTCTGTTCATCCTTGGATTCCTTGAGTCAAATGACAAAGCGACGCGCTCAACGATCGCGATCGAAGAAGGCTTCGATCCGTTCGCTGAACAGCACCAACGACAGCAAAACAATGCCCAACACGTTCACCGGCGTGATGTGGCTGACGCTCAGCAGCACACTCACCGAGACGAGCACCGACATCACCAGCAGCCATGACGGGCACGGCGAAGAAAAAAACCAGATTTCCTGGCGCCGCCACCGGCTCCAGGTGCGCTGACCCGCCAGCCGCCGCGCGTGCAGCGCCTTGAGCACGGCAATCAACGCCAGCAGGCCCAGTTCGAGCAAGTCCAGCCAATTAAAGGGCAGGCCAGGGAAGTTGGCAGGCTCATGGTCATAGTCCATGCCCGCATTGATCAGGTTGTCGAGGGCCATGGCATGCAGATAAACGCCAGGTAGCTGGCCGTGTACCGGCGACTCCACCAGATCACCCGTCGAGGTGATATTGGCCCCGACCAGGACCAGACGGTCGCGCAGCAACTCGGCGACCAGGGCTTGGTCGTCCGGGTCGCTGACTTCCAGGTCGCTGGCCGCCAACGTCAGCGTATAAGGGCAGCGTGCCTGCTCCGAGCCATCGAGTTTCCAGAACACCGCCTGAAGCAACTGCGCCAGGCCATCCAGCAAAAAATGCCGCGCCGGTGCGCAGTGGCGCACGTCGGCGATCCGCGCCTGCTCCGGTGCCAGCTTCAGCCCCCATTGCACCGCGATCGGTTGCCGGCGTGCGGCGGTTTGGGCGTCCACCGGCGGCGACGGGCAGGCCTGTGTCCCACAGAATGCGCGGTACAGCGCCAGGGCCGGTGTTTCCATCAGGCCTATGGGCGTATTCACCGCCAGCGGGTACTTGTCATCGACTCCATCCCATGCCACCAGGCCCGGGCGGCTGACCTCGACAAACGGTGCCAGCGTATTGGCCTGGCCTGCCTCACCCCGCGCCACCCCGGTATTGGCCAGCCACAACGGAATGCCCTGGCGTTGATAGCGCTCGAACACATTCGCCAATAACTGACTGCCCCGTGCCGGGTCGCCGAAAGAGTGGTCATGGCTGTAGAGCAAGTCGACAAACACCGCCTTGGGTTTGAACGCCAGCAAGCGCTTGAACAACTTGCTCTGCTCGCCATAGGGCATCGGCCAGGAGGTGGCGTTGCGCATCAGGTACGCGTCATCGATCAACACCACCGCCACCCGCTGCTGCCCTTCATGGGCGTAGTGGCTGGCGAACATCCGGTTGAGCCACTGCGCCGACGCCTTGTCGCTGGAACTGGCCAGGCCGAAAGGATCGAGGATCGCCAGCAGCACGATGAGGGCCGCCAGCCAATAGCGGCGGTATTTGAACAGCGGGGGGGGCGACAACATCCATGTCTCAATAAAAGGCAGCAGCAAGACAGGGTTTTTAACGTGGTGGGGAGGGGGTGTCAATTGGAAAGGTGGCGAAATGCCATATTCTGTGTGTGAATTGCCGGCGCAACCTGAAACATCGTGAGCAGGCACAAACAAAAAGGCTCATCTTTCGGCGACCCTTTCCCGTTACTGCTCAAGCATCAAGCTACGCCAAATGATTATCGGCGCTTCCACAGGTACGACTTGCGGTTGCAACGGCGCCTGTGTGTGCGGTGGCGGTTCCTCTGGTTCAGGCGCTGGGGGCTGATACTTGGCGGCGTGCGCGTTATCGACTGACATATTGTTGGAGTGCGCTTATTGGAGAGTGATGATGACTTTGCCTTTTGACCTGCCCTGCTCGACGTAGCGCAACGCCTCTGCCGTCGATTCAAAAGGGAAGGAACGATCGATGACCGGTTTGATGACGCCAGCTTCGATAAGCGAGCTGATTTTTTGCAGTTGTACGCCGCTGGCCCGCATAAACAGAAATGCATAGTTCACCCCGTGCTTGCGGGCTTTTCTACGAATACCGTTGCTCAGCAGGCGCATGACTTGTCGCAGCATCCAGGACAAGCCTTGCGCTTGGGCAAAGGCTGTCGTCGGTGGCCCGGAGAGGGAAATGAGCTGTCCACCGGGCTTGAGAACCTCGACCGATTTCATCAGCACATCCTTGCCCAGGCTGTTCAATACCACGTCGAAATCGTGTAATTCGCTCGCAAAGTCGTGCTTCTTGTAGTCGATGACCACATCCGCCCCGAGCGCCTTCACCCATTCGACATTCGCCGTGCTGGTGGTGGTCGCAACAAAAGCGCCGAGGTGTTTGGCGAGCTGGATGGCAAACGTGCCGACACCGCCGGAGCCGGCATGAATCAACACCTTCTGGCCTTTTTTCAGCTGGGCGGTCTCAACCAGCGCCTGCCAGGCCGTCAAGGCAGCCAAGGGGACGGATGCCGCTTCGGCCATGTCCAGGTTCGAGGGTTTCAGCGCGAGTGCGTTTTCGTTCACGGCGATCAGTTCGGCAAACGTGCCGATCCGATCCTCGGGAGGGCGTGCATAGACTTCGTCTCCCGGGTTGAACCGCGTCACCGCCGAACCTGTGCGAACGACCACCCCCGCCAGGTCGTTGCCCAAGACCAATGGAAATGTATAAGGCAGGATCAGTTTGAATTCGCCGGTTCTGATCTTCGAGTCCAACGGGTTCACGCTCGTTGCGTGCACCTGGATCAGAACGTCATGCACACCGACCGCAGGGTCGGGCACTTCGCCAAGCAGTCCGTTCTGCTTGCCGTAGCGGTCGATAAAAAATGCCTTCATGTTGCAACGCTCTTGTCGGTGGAATGAAAACGGGGCGCGGCCCCGGCAACGTTGATGCGATGAGACGTTCAGGCGTCGAGGAACGCCAAGGCCTTGCTCACGAAATCGCCAGGGTGCTGGAAAATGCTGCCATGCCCGGCGTCCGGGTAAATGACCAGTTGCGCGTCAGGGATTCGCTTTGCCAGCTCAAGCGAGTTGACCGTGGGCACCATGATGTCGTTGTCGCCGTTGGCGATCAGTGTCGGCATCTGCAAGCGCCCGAGGTCTTGCGGCGCCTGCTTGCCCCACGCAGTAATGGCTTTTAATTGCCGAAAAAACGCACGGGGTGTCGGGCCTTTGTCCCGGTCTTGCTGGCGTTCTTTCAGCCGTTGCAAATACTCGGACGCGGCGCGTTGTCCGTTGGCCGTGCCGGTAAAGAATAGGTAGAACTTGGGATCGCGTAGCGTCAGCAGCCCCTTGAGCATCAACGGCCAGGTCACCGAAGCGACGTTGTCGATGCCTGTGCCGCCGGCCGGTCCGGTTCCGGTGAGGATCAGCCGGCGCACGCGTTCGGGGGCTTTCAGGGCGATGTCTTGAGCGACGAAGCCGCCGAGTGAAAAGCCGAGCAGGTCCACCTTGTCCAAACCCAACGCACGGATAAAACCGATGCCATCGTCAGCCATTTCACCGACGGTCAACGGCGCGGCGCCACCCGAGCCACCGATACCACGGTAATCGGTGGTGATGACACGCCGGTTTTTCGCCAGACCGTCAATGATCCTGGGGTCAAAGTTATCCAGCACTGCCCCCCAATGGTTGAACATGACCAGCGGGACCTGCGTTCTGGGGCCCAGATCGCGGTAGGCAAAAGGTATCCCGCCCACCAGAACCGACTGGTTCGCCGCGTGGATAAATGACGACGGTGAACCGGGATGATTGCTGCTAGCCAAAAGAGTCATGTTTATTCCGTGCGATTGCGGAGCGAGGCCGACCTGCTCGACAGGGTTCAGACTTCAGTCAAATAACGCGGCGCCACGACGGACTGTCTGATCTGCGACAAAAGACCCTGACGTGCGGTTTGCAGGGCATCCCAGCGCTCGCCTTCTTGCAGCGGCGGAATGGTCACCGGTTCGCGGCGATCGAAGCCGACCAGTGCGGCATCGACCAGGTCAGCCACTTCCATGACTTCGCTCAAGGTGTTGATGTCGATACCGGCGCGATCCCAGATCTCCGTGCGGGTGGCCGCGGGCAATACGGCCTGCACATAAACGCCCTGAGGTGAAAGCTCCAGGCTCAGGCCTTGGGAAAGGAACAGCACAAACGCCTTGGTCGCCCCATAGACCGACATACCAAACTCAGGCGCCAGGCCCACCACCGAACCGATGTTGATGATCGCGCCTTCACCGGCTTTGGCCAGGCGTGGCGCGATGGCGCTGGCGAGTCGCACCAGCGCCGTGGTGTTGAGGGCCACCAGCTGCGCCACGCTGTCGGTGCTTTGCTCGATGAAGCTGCCGGACTGCGCGGCACCGGCATTGTTGACGAGGATGCCGATGCGAGCGTCATCCCGCAGGCGCGCTTCGACGGTGTGCAGGTCGCCGAGTTGAGTCAGGTCGGCCGGCAGCACTTCAACGGCGACGTTGTGTTCGCCACGCAACTTTGCGGCGAGTGTTTCCAGGCGCGCGTGGTCGCGGGCAACCAACACCAGATCATGCCCGCGTTGGGCAAAACGCTCGGCGTAAACCGCGCCGATGCCAGTGGAAGCGCCAGTGATGAGAACGGTAGGGTAAGTCGTCATGATGTCAGCTCTTTATCGGGAACATGGATTGATGCACGAATAAAACCGGGCTCGATCAGCCAGTGCTCAGTTCGCGCGGGTGCTGGATTCTGCAAGCGTTGGGTAGTCGATGTATCCCGCCGCGCCGCCGCCGTAGAGCGTGGAGGGGTCGAAGGCGGACAGCGGCGCAGCGGTCTTGAGCCGCTCCACCAGATCGGGGTTGGCGATAAACGGGCGGCCAAAGGCGATCAGGTCGGCCCTGTCATGCGCAAGGCGCGCCGTGGCCAGGTCCAGGTCATAGCCGTTGTTGGCGATGTAAGTGTTCTTGAAGCGCTGGCGCAAGGCGTCGAAATCAAAGGGCGCCACATCGCGTGGCCCACCGGTTGCGCCTTCGACGACGTGCAGATAAACGATGTCCAGGGCATTGAGTTGATCGACGATGTAATCGAACTGAGCCTGCGGATCACTGCTCGATACCCCATTGGCCGGCGAGACCGGCGAAAGGCGAATCCCCGTGCGATCAGCACCAATCTCGGCGGCCACCGCGGCCGTCACTTCCAGCAGCAGGCGCGCACGGTTTGCGATCGAGCCGCCGTAGGCATCGGTGCGCAGGTTAGCGCCGTCCTTGATGAACTGATCCAGCAAATAGCCGTTTGCGCCATGGATTTCCACGCCGTCGAAGCCCGCCGCAATGGCGTTTGCCGCCGCTTGGCGGAAATCGTTGACGATGCCTGGGAGCTCGTCAATTTCCAGCGCGCGCGGCTCGGAAACGTCCTCGAAGCGATTGTTGACGAACACCTTGGTCGCCGCACGCAGCGCGGAAGGGCCTACCGGCGCCGCGCCGTGCGGTTGCAGATCCACGTGGGAAACACGGCCCACATGCCACAGTTGCAGGAAAATCCTCCCGCCCTTGGCGTGTACAGCATCGGTCACCTTGCGCCATCCCTCTATCTGAGCCGCTGTATAAATACCAGGCGTGTCCTGATAGCCCTGCCCCTGCTGGGAGATCTGCGAGGCTTCGGAAATCAGCAAACCCGCACTGGCCCGCTGGCTGTAATAGGCCGCAGCAAATTCACTCGGGACAAAACCCTTTCCGGCGCGATTGCGCGTCAGTGGCGCGAGAACCACGCGGTTCGATAGCGTCAGAGCGCCCAGTGTGTAGGGGGTAAACAGGTTCAAGTCGCTCATGGGTGTGTGTTCCGTGCCCGTTGGTAAATGGTCATCTCGCTTGCGATTAGGATGATGATCGAAATCTAAACTGTCAACGGTTTTGATTATGGTCGACATCTATGTATCATCAGCCGATGAATTTCAGCGGTAGAGAGGTATCGAACATGCGAGTGTCCAAGGCTCAGGCCCAGGCAAATCGGGAGCACATCGTCGAAACGGCGTCAGTCGTGTTTCGCGAGCGCGGCTTTGACGGAGTCGGCGTGGCCGACCTGATGGCCGCCGCCGGTTTCACCCATGGCGGTTTCTACAAACATTTCGGCTCAAAGGCCGACCTGATGGCCGAAGCCTCGGCCAACAGCCTTGCGCACTCACTGGCCAACGCCGAAGCATTGAGCGTGAAGGACTTCATCGATCTGTACGTCTCCAGGGAGCATCGCGACAGACGCGCCACGGGTTGCACCATGGCAGCGCTGTGCGGTGACGCTGCGCGTCAATCGGGCGACTTGAAATCGGCATTCGCTGAAGGCATCGAGCACATGCTGCAAACGCTCGGCGAAAAATACCCGACCGGCCCGGATGCGGCACCGGGTGAGGCAAGGCAGAAAATGATCGACCTGCTGGCACGCGCGGTCGGCGCGATCACGCTATCGCGCGCCTGCCCTGACGACTCGGCGCTGGCGGATGAGATTTTGGCGGTGTGTCATGGGCAGATGATCGAGTCGTTGTCGGAGTAGTTGGGGGGGGGATGGTTGTGGGGGGCGGGGGAGGAGCATGATTTTTCTGTGTTGGGGGGCAGGACTTGTTCGCTCACTACTCTCCTCTCAGTAAACGCCCGTTCACCGCTGAAACAACAAAGCCCTCGCATTTCTGCGGGGGCTTTGTTTTGTATGGTGCGGCACCAGACGAACGGTAGCTTTCGACGAGGCCAGGTTTCCTGCGGGTCTGGAAGTCGGTGGAAAATTCGGCGTACCCCAACTAGTAACTATAAACAAATCAGCTAGTTATGGCTTTCTGTGGAGTCGAATCCGGGTTCTTGCATGACGCGGCCTAATTAAACGATAGATAGCTGAGGCTTGAGTAAAAAACTGTAAGCCCCCGCTATCCCCGGCAGTGATGGCAGGTGTCCGGTTCGTCAAAAGTTTTTGATTCGATTGCTGGTGCAATTGGCGACACGAACCGGATATATAGTCTGCTTCTAAAGCTATGTGTTTATGCGAGCCATCATATTTTGATAGTAATCTCTTAGCTCTGGGAGTGAGTTTAGTTCGCTCTTGCTCAGAGCTTGAGCTATCATGCTGTCAGCAAAGTGCCTAGGGATGTTTTTTTGTCCAGTAATTAGCTTGTAGTAATCGCAAAATACTGAATAACAGAACATAGACACCATCTTTCCATAGCAGTCGTTGTAGGCTGATATACGATTGTGGCCAGAGTATCTTAGTGGAGCGGTTCGACGAAGTTTGATGTCGCGTATGAGAGCCTTAAATTTATCCTTTTTAACTCTATAGCCTGGAGGCGTAGAGGTGTCTATTAAACCCCAGTATTTTTCTCTGTCTACACCTTTGATGCGTTTCAGTCCACATAGTAAATCGACGAAAACTACTCTGTTTATGTTTTTTAGGAAAGTTTCAAATTTTAACCTGATTTCGTCCGAGAATTTAGTGGGGATTTTACCGCTAGGATGCACTGATCCTAAAATAGATATGAGGAACTCTGGTCGGCATGCGTCGTTCTCCCAACTGTATCCGTAGGTGTAGAGGATCCTTGGGTGATTTATTATTTCACCTCTATAGCAATCGTAGTCGCGATCGAATACGGCAATAGAGTTTTTTATCGAGTTATTTTGAATTTTTTTTGCATAAGGCCGTACAAATTCTTTTGAGCCAAGTGATTTGATCTTTATTGTAGTTCCTGGTAGGAATTTTGAGAATGCACTACGCCAGAAAATAGAGTCGATAGACCATACTTCATCATTCGCTGTATCGTCGGAATGATCAGTCTTTTTAGATTTTTTCGGGTCGCCACCCTCCGAGTAAACAATATACTCAACACCAAAGAAAGCATGGAAATTTGAGAGTCCTGAGTTCGTCCGCACAAAAGTCATTTTATGCAGCGCTCCATATTTATTAAATTGCTCTGGTGCTCGCCTACAACGTCAGGGGAGTGCGTGGCAAATATAATCTGAGCGGACGGATTTAGGCTTTTTATGTTCTTTGCAAGGGTTTCTTGCCATGCTACGTGTAACGAAATCTCTGGCTCGTCTGCCATGTATATAAAGGTGTTGCCTTCTTGCAGTAGTGCTTCGCCAAGAATAATTAGTATCTGCTTTTCACCAGATGACAACTGATTTGGCTTAAGGGTTTTTCCAGAGCTTGTGGTTATAACTATTTCATTTCTTTCGTTTATATTTAGGGTCTTTCGCTGCATAAGCTCATTTAGCAGGCTGATGAATAAGTCCCTAGGTGCTAAAAGTTTTCTTTTGTTTGATGTGATGTCTTCCCAGAAATCTACTGTGCTCTCGATTCTATGCAAAGAAAATAAGGCCATGATTTCTGTGCTGTTAGGCGCCTCATTGGCTTCCATTTTCTTTCTAAGACGGTCAAGAATTCCGAAGTGAGACTGAACTTTCTTCGTGTAGTTTTTCTTGTCAACGCGGAACTCAGAAAATATTTGTACGAGAGCGGACTTCTCACTCTCAAGCTTTGCCGCAATTGGAATGGGGAATTGTTTGTCCTCGTCAATGACAAGTAATGAAAGAAAAACTTGCTCTTGGAAATTTTCGTTAAGTACGTTTAATTTTTTGCTCAGTGCTGATAAGTATCTGACTAGTCTATTGGAAAAGTCTTCTAGCCTAGAGTCTAATGGGTCTGACGAGTTTTCGTTTGCAATTATATTTATGCGCTGGACTGAGAGCCAAGTCAGCGACACCATCTCTTTTAGGTGTGTGGCCAAAGTTTTTCCGGCAGCTGCCTTGCCGGCTAATTGCATTCTGAGGAAATAATTTCTTCTGAGCGCGTTATCATAACCATCATTTTCTGTTAGGACGTATGCATACGGCTTTTCAGAAGAAGTTTCAAATATTTTGTAGTCACAGTGGAAGAATGGTGCATCTCTATTTCGAGTTACTTCGATGTAGGGTTTTTTTCTTGAGCCCGGATCTTTTAGTGAGATTTTTATGTAATCAAAATCAAGAGTGGCTAAGTAACTTTGATCGGCAAATAGTACCCCTGCGATCAGTTTTAAAGTTGTAGACTTTCCTGAGCCGTTAGGTCCAATTATAAAATTGTAGGAGTCATTGGTTTTGATCGAAACCTCATGATCTCCCCAGAAACCCTTTATGTATACACTTTCGATGATGTTCATAGCATCCTACTAAATTTCACCATTGAAGAATTCCCCTAGCTACAATGATGGCACATTGATCTCGTAACTGAAAAGCCCGTGGGATTTCAAAATCACACCTCACTCTGATAGCAGCCTATTTCGATTCACCCCCCCCTTCATTGACCAAGTGTTGAGCCCCCCACGTCATCCCGCCAAGAATGTTGAGTGTTATCAGGGATCAAGGCCCCTGCGGCCTGTGAGGGTTGTCCACTCACGCGGGACTGACGGCTCCTTACGACCAGGAGCTTGGGCATCTCATGATCCGGCCTCCTGGACACCGTTGCCGGTGGGCGGGTGGAGGTTGCGCTGGCTGACGAAACCAACGCCGCGAGATCCTGAGTCGGGTGAAGGCAGCTATGCGATGACCGGGGCATACCTGACTGTCAGTCAGGTGCAGTCCATTCCGTGGGCTGCGGCACCATCATCTGCATCGCTGTTGCTGGGAAAAATCAGGGACAGACCACGATTGATTTAGCGTCTATATATTTATTTGAGCCAGGAACCATGTCCTTTCCCCGAATTATTCTTGGTCCTAGTGGATGGAGACAGGCGTGAGGCCGATGGTTTTGAGGTCTTGGGGATTGGTCATTGGGCACCTCTGGGGAGGTGAATGGCCATGGCGTGCTGAATGGAAATGCAGATTTTTGGCTGGATAAAACGCTCATGTCAAAGTGAAAGCTGCCACGTTCGTTATCAGGCGAATGGGTGGCAGCTGTGCGCAGGTTGATAAACCGGATATACAGGAACCCGACAGGCCCGAAGGTCTCCCACACACAGTCGCCATTGCACGAAATTGCGGGCATAAAAAGGCGCCTGCATCTTGCCGGGGTATCAGTCCCGGTCGCTGATTTGGCAGCGACGGGATGAAGGAGAGCTTGATGTTTCTATGGCTGCAACCGTGAAAAATAAACATGTCCTCTTTTTCTATGGCTTTAATATGTTGGTGTTTAACTAAAGCTCTAGCTCGCTAAATTTAAAATTCCTGGGATATCCTGCTCCAGTTTGAGACTGTTTCCGTCATTTGTTATGTAGGACTTTAATATTTCATATCGAAGCTTATAGCTTAAGGGGTCATTCGTGCTTCGACTTGCATTGTTGTATGCAACAACAGCGGGATGATTTTTGCTGGCATTTCTGAAAGTTTCGAAACTGAGAATTTGATCGCGAAGGTTAACTATTCCTATATTGCGCGTTAGCCAATAATAAACGGGTATGACTCCAGAGCTTTTCAGGAGAGGATCGTTTTCTTTGAATATATGAAAGGCATCGGTCAGGCTTGATTTAACTCTTTCTGCACTGAGCGAAAATTCCGTTTCGGTCAATGCAGCTTCCAATGCAAAACGATCTAGGTTTATTTTTTTAGTTTCTACAAAGCCGCCGCGATGCTCAATTAATAGAAGTTTTGCTGCAACGTTTTCGCTTTGTTTACGAGTGTTAGAGAATGCAATAGATTTAGTCAAAAAATTAGTCTGTGAAATTTCACGTATTAACCTAGGAACCTCTCCAGTCATTGCGCTTCTGACTTCGGCGCCAGTTAATGGCTTGTTGCGGTTGAGGCGTACAAATAACTCATTAATCATATCTTCTCGGTTCGTAATCACCGACATGACGGTAATGTTAAAGTTTTCCACTCTCTGTGCGATTTTTGAATGTTTTTCTTTAAGCTTGAAATAATCCATTCCTGAAATATCTACAGGCTCATCACCTAGATAAACCATGTTTTTATTTAGCTTAAGTTTTCCATCTAGAAACTCAAATATCGCTTCAAAACGTTGCCGTCCGTCGATAACTGCATAAGGCTTTCCAGTTATATTTAAATTGCTGCTAACGTAGCTGAAGTCGGCAATATAAAATTTTGGAATGTCGTATCCGTTTATGATTGAGTCAATCAAATAGGCTTTGTCTGTTGAAGACCAAACACCGGGGCTGCGTTGGTATGGCGGAGATAGATCTAGTTGGTCTCGCTCTGAATGCCACCATGAAAGAGTAGTTGCTTGAAAAGGGCGAACAACGAACATAGACTTGCTCATTAGTTAAAATCCAAAGCTGGTTTTTATTTCAGATCCTAAGCCCGATAAATCGGGATATATGACCGAATGAGTATAGCCGATAGATAGTATTTTTTTAAATAGCTCTTGTTTTACTTGGTCGGCTACGATTAGGCAGGTAATGCAACTCTTTGCGTAGGTTGTGTTTTCCATGGCAGTAAGTCCCCGTCCGAATAGTGTGAAAGTCCCACGTTGAGCGACTATTCGTGGATTCGTATGATTTGAATAAATCGCAATCGGATCGGTCCTTGGTGCGAGGTCGTCAGTTAAGCTCTCAATAAATCTAACAGTTGCATTGTCTGCTGGATCGGGTATGCGAGGTAGGTTTATATTGTTCAGCGCTTGTTTCGTCCACTGTAAAGGATCTAATAGCCAAACACATGGGGTATTATTTCCTTTGGAACTCGATAGTGCAAAATATAATGCAATAAAAGGATTTTCAGACCAGTCGAGCAACCTGGTTGGTACACCAAAATGTTGGGCCATGAACATCCAGTCAAGTGGTGTGACCGGAGGCGCGCTCAAAAAAGGCGGACTGGTTTGTTTCAGTCTAGCTATAACTCGTCCCTCTAGCTCTATCGGATCTATGCTTCCATTCTTTACATCAGGATGTCGAAATAGCGATGGGGAAAGTCCGTGAGAGTAGTCCCCTGCTCCACGAAACCATCGAGGCCCCGGATTTTGCTCAATTGAAATTTCTATATGATTGAGGAACTCTGTTAAATTACTTATAACTTCTATTCGAACCATATATCATCCATTGATGGGCTACTTTCAAAAAAGTCACACTAGGTGTGTGCTAGTAATAATAATCACTCGGAATTATGTTATCACTCTGAGCCAAGAGTATACAAAACGCCATTACCCCGTCTACGACAACTTGGGTTTTTCGTAGAATGTCGGGCGCCTACTACCAGCTTTGGGTCTTGTAGGGCTTCCCTGCGCGGGAGAGGAAAGGGGACGGGCTCTGAGGAATCCCCACAAATCTATATCAAGTCGTTTGATTGGTTAACGAACAAGGTCAAGGAACGCAGCAAGCGAGTCAGGAGGGCTATGGGTAAGCCGCGTAGCAAGCGCAATCAAGACAAGGCCCATGTGCGACAACCCCCAACCCTACCAAACCCCAGAAACAGCAAAGCCCTCGCATCTCTGCGAGGGCTTCGTTTTGTGGAAATAGGGGTCAGACCACCATTATTGAAAACATGCTCTGACCCCTATTTTCACCGCCGAAGACGTCGCCGCCGGACCCGGTCGGCCACATGGGCGAGATCAGCGACATTGCCCAGGCGGTGGTTTACCTGGACAGCGCCAAGTTTGTCACCGGTAAAATCCTGCACGTGGATGGTGAGCAGAGCGCGGGTCACTAAGACCGGGTTTCCACACCGCGAAAAAACGAAGCCCTCGTAGCGATACGAGGGCTTTGTTGCATGAGCTGCAGGAAGGAAACCGGTTTGATCGCAGAAATCAGAAATCCCAGCGAGTGGTGACCATTACGTTGCGGGGGTCACCGTAGTAGGCGGTGTTATAGAAGCCGATGTTGGTGTAGTAGTACTTGTCGAACAGGTTGTTCACGTTAAGCGTCGCGGAGACGTTGTCGGTGATCTGGTATTTGGCCATTGCGTCAACCACCCAGTAAGCTTCCTGGGAGAACTCTTCGTAACGGCTCTTGCCACTGTTGTATACGTCTTGCCAGGCCTTGCCCTGCCAGCGTGCACCGCCGCCGATGGTCAGGCGGTCCAGAGCCCCTTTGAGTTTGTAGGAGGTAAAGAGGCTGACTTGGTCCTGGGGTTCCCAGGTCGAGACCTTGTCGCCATTCTCGTCGCGGATGATTTTGTGGGTATAACCAGCCTGTGCCTGCCAGCCAGGGGCCGGTTCGCCGGACAGCTCGGCCTCGAAGCCTTTGGTCTTGGCGGTAATGCCTTTGTAGGCATATGAAATGGCGGAGTTGGTCGGGTTGGCGTTGTACAGCGCATCTGCTTCTGCGCGGTTGGTTTCGTGCACTTCAAAGTAGGCCAGGCTGGTGTTCAACCCCCCGTTGAAGAACTCGCCCTTCACACCAATTTCGTAGTTCTTGCCTTCGTCAGGTTCAAGCAGCTTGTTCTCACTGTCGCGGTTATACACCTGCGGCATGAAGATTTCGCTGTAGCTGGCATACGCGGTGAAGTTGTCGTTCAGGTCGTAGGTGACGCCGGCGTAGGGCACGACCTTGCCGGTTTCAGTGGAATTGTTATCGCCTGTCAGCCAGTAGTTGGCTACGCGGCTGCCGAGGAAGACGTTCAAGTCATCCGTCAGGTTGAAGCGCGCGGCCATGTAGCCTGCGGTTTGCCGAGTGGTTTCATCAATGATTCTGGTCGGCTTGCCCCAATCCGGCTCTGCGAAGTTGCCGTCGAAGTTCCAGAAGTCGACGACGCGACCGTTGGCATGGATGGGGGAGCCATAGTCCTTGCCCCTCCATCGGGAGTTGGAGGCCGAGGCACCAATCACCAATTCGTGTTCACGGCCGCCCAGGCTGAATGGGCCACTGGCGTAGATGTCGCCAGAATCGGCACGGGTATGGCCGGTGAATTTGTTCGCATAGAGCGTCGACAGACCGCTTGCAGTGAATGGGCCCAGTTGGATCGCACCCATCGGTGCGTCATATCCAGTGAACTGGTGGGTATATTGGCCCTTCACGACCCAACCGTTCTCGAAATTGTGTTCCAGAGTGGAGAACACGCTCTGGGTGTATTGCTCCCAACTGCTCCACTTGGCGCCGTTGTTGAACGAGCGCTTTACATCGATGCGGTTACCGCTGCGGTCGAACAGGGGACGGCTACCCGACCAGCCAGAACCTTGAGGGTCGCTGTTCTGGTAGTCGAAGCCCACGGTCAGTAGAGTGTCTTCGTCGAGGTCTGTTTCCAGGGTACCGAAGTACACATTGGTCTTGCGCTCATAGCGGTCCACGAACGAATTCTTGTCCTGGTAAGCCGCCACGGCGCGGCCGCGCACGTTGCCGCTGTCGGTCAGCGGCCCGCTGACGTCGACCTGGGAACGGTAGTTGTCCCAGCTCCCCACACCCAGTTCCACACTGCCTTTGAACTCACGGGTAGGCTTTTTGCGGATTAGGTTAATGGTGGCCCCAGGCGCCCCGGCCCCCGTTAACAGGCCACTTGCCCCCTTGAGGATTTCCACGCGGTCGTAGATCGCCATGTCACTGAGGGTTTGCCCGGATGAATAGGCCGAGTTACGCAAGGTAGGGATGCCGTCGTATTGGAAGTTCTCGACCGAGAACCCTCGTGAGAAATAGTTGGTGCGCTCGCTGTCCAGGGTCGACAGGGTAATGCCTGGGGTATGGCGCATCACGTCATCGATGGAGTTAAGCGCGAAATCGTCCATGTGCTGACGGGTGATGACGCTGATTGACTGAGGTGTTTCACGCGGGGTCAGCACCATGCGGGTAGCCGTAGCGATGGTTCCTGGCGTGTAAGAGCCAGTGCCTTCGGTCACGGTTCCCAACTGGTTGGTAGTGACCTGCGTGGCCCCCAGTTCCAGGGCATCGTCGGTGCTGTTCGCGACCAGAACGTACCCGCCATTGCTCTGACGTTGCGCTTGCAGTCCACTGTTGGCGAGCAGGCGCGACAGCCCATCCTCGATGCTATATGAGCCTTTGAGCCCGGCCGTTGTGAGATGACGAGCCTGCTCGGTGTCGAACGAAATAGTAACCCCCGCTTGCACACCAAACTGGGCCAGGGCGGTACCCAACGGCCCGGGGGCGATCTGGTAAGCGCTTAGGCTTTGAGCCATGACCTGAACCGGCATTAGCGCCAGGCCAGACAGGCTGGCGAGGGAAGCGCCCAGTACGGCCAGGCGAACGGCGCGCGTCAGCAGCGTCGGGGTTTTGAGGGGAAGCGGGGGCATTCAGTGATCCTTCCGTTGTCATGGCAGAAACCCGCTATATCGCGGCTTATGTCATTGACGGATGAGAATCTAAATCAGCAAGGTTTCCGGTTAAGATTCTGCGACGCAGGTTCACACCGGTTCAATGCTGGCCCAGTAACGCGTCAGGTAACGCACTTTTACCGGCAAGGATTTGCCCAGGTTTTCCAGCACTGTATCCGTATCATCGATGCGGAAGGCGCCCGAAATGCTCAACCCCTGAACCTCTGCGGCACAGCGCAACACGCCCGGGCGATAGCGCCCCAACTCCTCGATGAAGTCCCCTAGACGCCAGTCGTCCACGCTCAGCATTCCCTGCACCCAGGCGGTCGAACCCGCTGGCAGGGGGCGGGCGCTGCCCACCCGATCACGATCGAACGTGACCTGCTGGCCGGTTTCCAGGCGCAGCGCGTGATCGGCATGCCGCTGCGGGCTGACTTCAACCGCCGCCTCTAGCACACCGACCCGCGTTTGCTCGGGCAGTTGTCGCACACTGAACCGGGTGCCGAGCGCGCGCACGCCCCCTTGCGCGGTCTGAACCATGAAGGGGCGCTGGGCGGGATCCTTGGCGGTCTGCACAATAATTTCGCCACGGAGTAGCTGGATCAGTCGCTGTCTGGAGTCGAAATGGATGTCCAGTGCGGTGTCGGCGTTCAGTTCCAGTTGCGAGCCATCGTCCAGGCGCAGCGAGCGACGTTCCCGGATGCCCGTGCGCTGTTGCGCCAGCATCGAGCGGTACGGCACCTGCTCAACGGCCAGCCATGAACCGCCGCCAACGGCCATCAGCATACCGAGCATTTTCAGTACGTCACGGCGTTGCGCTTGCGCTGCACCCAGGCCGGACAACGCCGCCTGCTGCGGCATCATCGCCCACTGCTGCTGAAGTTTTTCAACCCGCGACCAAGCGGCCGCATGTTCAGGACTGGATTGCATCCACGCCTGCCACGCCTGCGTGCGCGCTTCGCTGGCTGCACCGTCATTGAGCTGGACGTACCACGTGGCGGCCGCTTCCAGCGTCTCCAGGTTCAGGGGCGAGGACATCAGTTATCCACCAGCAACAGGCATTGGGTCATGGCGCGAATCAGATGATTCTTCACCGTGGTCACCGACACGCCGAACCGCTCGGCCGCCGCCACGTAGCTCAGCCCTTCGAGCTGCACCGCCAGGAAAATCTCCCGCGTGCGCTGGCCCAGCCCATCTAGCAGGCTATCGACCGCCATCAGCATCTCGATGATGGACAAGCGAATCTCCGGCGAAACATCCACCGGTTCCGGCCGCTGGGCCAACGCGTACAAGTAAGCCTGCTCAATGGCGCGGCGACGGGATTTATCGATCAGCAGCGAACGGGCGATGGCGCTCAGATAACCACGGGGTTCGCGGATGGGCGCGTCATTGCGCGCCGTCATCACCCGCAGGAACGTGTCCTGGGCCAGGTCCGAAGCATCGGCGGCGTTGCCCAAACGCACACGCAACCAGCCTTTCAGCCAACTGTTGTGTTCGCTGTACAACCGATGAAGAGCCGAATGATCAAGCGCCGACATGAGAGAGACACCGAGGTATAAATGGTAATCGATCTCATTATCGTGATGGAGGGATTTTAATGCAAGGGACTTCCCATAGCACCCACTGAATGAAGTCCGTGGAAAACCTGATATCGCGGACAGGCACTCCACGTAAAAACGGGGTCAGACCCTTATTCCCCAGCCTCATCGGTGGGCGCTGGCCTGAATGACTCAAGAAGAGCTGAATACATACTCAGACTTCAGCAAGAGTAGTCCTGAGAAAGCTCAAAGCATCCTTGAAAACCTGATGCCATCTTTCAGAAGGCTCACTCATTAGTGGATGCCAAAAAAATCTGAACTCATGACCCCCATCGTCTTCTGCAAAATGCACCCAAGTATCGGGAAGGTCTTGGGCAACATGACACTCATGAAATGCCCATGTGTGTCCTGTTTCAATGGCACGCCATTCACCCAGATTTCGCCCTACCGCGGATTGAATCCCTGCTTCTTCTATCAGCTCTCGCACGGCAGCCAAATCGCTGGACTCACCTGGTTCCACACTGCCCTTGACCAGTTGTAGCCCTGCCAATGGATGCTCAAATGCCAAGATCTCCAGCGTTTCACGGGCTCGCAGAACCACAGGACAAGATTTATCTGCTCTCATGCCGTCACACCTTTCCCTGTTTCAACTAATCCTTAGGCAAGTCGAGAAGCATAGAGGAAGCAAGCTGTCATCGAAACCGAGTGACGCGAAAGCCCCGTCAAGGCGTGTTAAGCGTCCGCGACCATGACGATGAAGTACGCACATTTCAGTCCTGGGCATTTGGCAGAGGTGGTGACGCTGAATCCATTGTCTGCTGTTCAAGCTGCAAGGAAGGGGAAGCATGGAGTGATGGGGCGTTCAACAGAGAGCGTTGCTGCTGATCGTTTTTGTGGGTCTGCAGATTCGGTTGAGGAGGCGTCGGGGCTTAGTCTTGGCAGGTTACTGAATCATAAAAACTGAAAATGGGGTTATGCAAGCAGCCCAAGACTCTCAAGTGTGGACATTTTTTGGGCATTTCGGCCAAAAAGAGACTTCGATTTTTCGCGAGTTTCCAAACCCCAGAAACCACAAAGCCCCGCATTGCGGGGCTTCGAGATATGGTGCGGCACCAGGAGTCGAACGATCTAATAAGTTATTGAGTTAGCTGATTAATACTTAAAGACCTGTGCGATTCTACCTCTAAAACTACCTCAAGGACCTCGCGCGCCTGAGGATCTTGCTTGACGTGACTAACGGCGAAGGGCCGGAGTTGCCCCCACAGCGGCCGGTCATTCGTCTATGAGAGTTGGGCCGTTGCTGTGTCAACTGTCAATCACGTTAGAGTTAGAGTAGGTCCATGGTGGCCATGGAATCAGCCATGCGGTAGCCCATCGCTTTGTAACCCGCCTGGCGCTTATCCCACATCCTCATCAGCGCGACATTACCCTCGTCAACGAAGTCGATCACTCTCACGTCGGCCTTTTCGGCATGCGATCGATGCAATCGTCCCGCATATTGCTGAAGGATACCCTTCCATGAGATGGGCATTGCCAGCACCAGCGTGTCCAACGGCGGATGATCGAAGCCTTCACCTACTAGTTTTCCTGTTGCCAGCAGCACTCGTGGAGCATCAGGGGGAAGGGACTCAAGATCATGCATACGGGAAGTTCGCTGTTTCTTAGGCACTCGCCCATGAAGCGTGAAAAGGTTATGCACGCGCTGCTTCAATTCTAATTCAAGGGCATCCACATGTTCCGTCCGCTCCGTTAACACTAGAATTTTTCTACCCTCGTTGTACGCCAGCTCAATCTCCGAGACGATTTTGGCTGTCCGCTCAGAGTCGTCGGCTAGACGCCGAAAAACGTCCTGAATCCCAAAGCCGTCGGGGACCACTATTGGTTTGGGCAGCAATCGAGGCACGACAGAGAGGTCATGGGGCGCACTCGCAGGTCGAGCAGCAGAATGTCGGATCGGTCCGCACTGCATGAAAATAATGGGCTGCTGCCCATCTCGGCGCACTGGGGTTGCAGTGAGTCCCAGTACGTACCGCGCTGTAGCGCTTCTCAGTAGTGCCTCGAATGACACTGCTGATAGGTGATGACACTCATCAACGATGATCTGGCCGTAATTTTTTACCTGATCGCTGATCTCGCCTTTTCGCGATAACGACTGCATTACGGCAATGTCGATGATGCCTGTAAGTTTCGCTTTTCCGCCCCCAAGAGTACCAACGACACCATTCCCGACTCTCAAGAACGCCTGCAAGCGCTCTTGCCACTGCCTTAATAGTTCTGTCCGATGCACAAGCACCAACGTGTTAATGCCATGTGCGGCAATCAACGCAGCAGCACTCACTGTTTTACCGAAAGCTGTCGGTGCGCAGAGGATACCGGTGTCATGACTTAGCATTGCGCTGACAGCAGCCTCTTGGTCAGAACGCAGGGTCCCGAGAAAGCTCACGTCGATGGGGTCGCCCGCGAAGCGTTCGTCTTTAAGAATAGGGGTAACCCCGTTTTCCTCTAAAAGCTCCAGCGCAGCATCCAAACAGCCACGTGGTAACGCAATATGTTTGGGGAAGTTCTGGGCACAGCCGATAATCCTTGGCTTGTTCCACACTGACATGCGCATGGCCTGAGCTTTGTAGAACTCAGGATTTTGAAAGGCAGCGAGCCGGACAAGCTGGTTTGCCAATGGCTGTGGCAATTCCGACTTTTCAAAGTAAATTAAGTTAGCCAGCGTGATGTTGACAGCAGCAGGCAACGGGCATGTCAATTTACGTGATCTCGATTCACGATCTTTCCAAGGTTCTGCATCACCTTCGTCATCGACATAGGCGACCCCTAGAGGGTCCCGATTACCCATCGCCTGGATAATAACGGGCTGGATATCTTCTGGACTCATGCGCTGAATCGATGCCAGGAAGGCCCATTGATCAGGATGAGGCTCAAGCGAGTCGTCTACAAAAACGCTATTGTTTTGGGCCCTGGCCCGCTTTTGTAAAGGGAGCGCGATGAGATTTCCAAAGCCGCCTTTGGGCATATAGTCCTGGTTTGGAAACAGTCGATCATAGGAGCTGAGCGCCAACTGGCGGGTGCGCTCACAGGCATGACTGATGATTGCGGCACCGAGGCGGCGCGCATCGCAGGCAGGAACATTACACTCAAAGAAAATCCAGCCGTGAGCCCCTTGGCCTGAGCGCGATATTTCCAGCGCCACCGGGACGTTCAACTCATGGCATGACTGTACAAAAGCTTTGGAATCATCACGCCATTCGGCCTCATCGAAGTCGACTGCCAAAAAATAACAAGTGTCATCAGAGAGTAGGGGGTAGATACCAACGACCACTTCGCCCGCCAGATGGCGATAGACCACCTCATCGGTCAGCGGAAGCAGCTGGCGGTTACCGCAGTCGCCACATTTAATTCGGGGCTTCTCACAAACACCAGGCTTCCATTCGTTTGCGCAAGCGGGTGCGTATCCTGATTTGCCTGCCTTGCTTTCCCAGCGGATGGGATAAACGTCCGTCCTACCACGAAACAAGCTTCGGAATAGGGCAAGCTTTCCATCAGTATCGAGTTGCTGTGATTGTTCTGCTTGGACAATCGCTATCTTGACTGGCTCAGCAGGCGGACGCCATTCGATGCCATGAGCATCCAGCAAGGCAACCAATCTTGCATTCTCAGCCCTTAGCTTCGCCACCAGACTAGTGTCTATCACCGCCTTCAGCCTCTACGTCTCAGGTGAAGCCTGTAGCCTCGAGCTACAACCCTCAGTCCATCAGTAAAACATAGAGGTTATCAAACAACAGAGGTTAGGTTCAGGGGCTCAAGAGGTCCGCCCTAATCCCAATCAAATTGTTGGCTGGCTCAATCTGCCAGTTAGGGATACAGAGCGCGCAGTTGCTGGCATTCGGCTAACGTTGAAAATTCCAGGATTTTCCTAGGCGCAGAGTGATCAGGCTTGTGGTCAGCAGGTAGTAGTAGCGCGTCGATTTCGAGTTTGAGTTCATGTGGTGGTTCAAAAACCAAACGAGATGCTTTCTTTGCCATGTCCATGGATTATCTCGGTTCCAGCGTTCAGAAATGGCTGCTTGAATAGTCTTGGCCTGGCGGATGTGACGTTCTCGTGTGGCATGTGCTCCAGTCAGTGCCCCAGCCAAGAAGATCTCCATATCGAATGGTTTATTCATACCCGACCACCGATGTACGCCGATACCACGTCGATTCGACCGTGTCCCAGCTCATAGCTGATTTGTAAGCGTGCCTCTCGATCAAGGCATGGATCGAGGCGCCTGCCCCTGCCACCGTTGATGGGCGCTAGGTGATGGGTGATCTGCTCATAGCGTTCGCATGCATAAGCCGCGCGCAATTCGTGGAAGCCTTTGAGGTTGTGCGTATGGAGGATGTCTCGGGCGGGGCGTATGACACTCGGTTGGAAATCGAGGTAGCTCTCGTTCGGTGCCAGCAGGTTGCGGCTACCGTCGGGAGAGACCTGTTCGGCGTACCTGAGCGCTTCGCGAATATGGTCATCCACCCTGATCCACCGAGGCGCGGTTGCGCCGCCGCGGCCACCTTTGGTGCCATCCTGGATGTTGATCTTTTCGTAGTGTTCGGCTTCTCTTCGCAGGCGCGGAAGGTCGGCCAAGATGGCCTCGCGCAAGCGCATGCCGGTGGCTCGCGCCAGCTGGGCGATGGCCGCCGCACGCGGCATTTGGTGTTCGCAGAGCACGTCGACGATCCGCTTCACGTGTTCGCGGTCTTGGCCTTGCGGCACCGAGCGACGAACACTGTTCCGCTGCATTCCCAGCGTCTTGCTCGGACTCGGCACTTTCACATACTGATCACCGCGAAGTGCGGCCATGGTTCGGTTTACGCTGGACAACCGGTTTTGCGCGGTGGCGATGCTGATAGCGCCTTGTTCAACTTGGTGACGCAGATGACCGGCGTAGTCCAGCAAGGTCCGCCAATCAATTTGCCTCGCATCGTTAAACCCGGGCCCATCCTCAGACCGACACCATCGTACAAATGCCAGCCGACGATCACTGTGCGCTTTGACGGTCCCGTAATGCCCTCCGCCGAACATGTCTTTTAACGCCTGCGGCCCGGCATAACTCAGTTGCCGGCCATAGCCAAAATTGCGCCCGCCACGTTTACCTACCAGTGCCATGATCGAACTCCTCTCGAAGCCAAAAAGTTTCAAACCTTCCTCACGTCATCCCGCCACGAATGTTGAGTGTTATCAGGGATCAAGGCCCCTGCGACCTGTGAGGGTTGTCCTCTAACGCGGGACTGGCGGCTCTTTACGACCGGGAGCTTGGGCATCTCATGATCTGGCTTCCTGAACACTTCCGAGAAAGTGGGCGGGTGGAGGCTGCGCAGGTTGGCGCACGGGAATGGCCAAGCGGATAGGTTGGCTGCAGGGCAGCTATGAAAGGGGATGAGTTGCCGCAGTGGGCACACTGGAAAAAGTAGGCATCCATCACATCGCTGTGACCGTGCGAGCCGCCGGACGCTAATCGCACTTTGGGAGAACCACCACGGTGTGGCGTAGCCTTAAAGGTTCTGGCTACCTGGGTTGCTGTCAACGACAGCGCTTTGCCCGATCTTTTCTACGCTTGTGGATAATTTGGGTCAAGGCCCGAATTTTCAGACGCTCTGCGGCTGTGGATGAAATTATCCACCGGTGGAAATCAGTGGTTTTCCACAGACAGTTGCGTGGGCTTTGGATTTTTTAAGTGAGGTCCATCCAAGCAGGGCGGCTTTGCAGCCCCGCTTGGATGGACCCGCGTGGACAAGCGGATCATCGAGATTTCGAGAACGTAAGCTTACTTTGCTGCGCCGCGATTGGCTTTTGGCCGTGTGATATTCGTGCAGAGTCGTGAGGAGTGACATCCTCCTGCTGATGGGTTGCTGGGAATCGGCTCCACCAGTTCATGATCAGTCTCCGCTCGTCGAGTTGCGTGCGACTATGGAAGACTGAGTACAATCCCCGCACGTATGTCTTTTCTTCGACCTTTTGCAGCTACGTGAAGCCGGCTGATCATTTAGGAAGTCTTTGATGTCACTCAATCCCCACACCCTTGAAGACCTGCCCTCGCTGGTTGAATCTGTCGAGCTCGAATGCAAGCTCGCTCAGGGGCAGGATGGGAAGGGAGAGTTGCCTAAGGATTTCTGGTTAACCTACTCCGCTTTTGCTAACACTCAGGGTGGGGTAGTACTGCTTGGCGTGCGCGAGAAGGATGGGCAGTTCAGCGTCGCAGGCCTATCAAATATCGAGAAAGTACGTACTGACCTGTTCAATACCCTCAACAATCCGGCCAAGGTCAGTGTCAATCTGCTGACTGACCGGGAGGTGGTCGTCAGAGAGCTGGAGGGCAAGCAGGTACTTGAAGTGAAAATCCCGGCGGCTTCGCGTAAGCAGAAGCCGGTATTTCTCAATGGTCAGCCGCTAGGTAACACTTATCGTCGATTACATGAGGGTGATCGGCGTTGCTCTGAGGAAGATGTTCGCCGCATGTTCGCAGAGCAAGTGGAGGACTGTCGGGACGAGCGGATTTTGCCGAATTACGACTTCGCGGACATTGATCCGGACAGTCTGCGTATCTACCGCCAGATGCTTAGCGACATAAAACCAGGCCATCCAGCGCTGGAGCACCAAGGGATTGAGTTTCTCCGACAGATAGGAGGTTGGCGTAAGGACCGCACGAACGGAGTCGAAGGGCTGACTCTGGCAGGTTTACTCATGTTCGGACGCTGGCTTTCGATCCAAGAGAGTGTGCCGCATTACTTTGTGGACTATCAGGAGCGGCCGTACGCCAAAACAGAACTACGTTGGGTGGATAGGATCGTCCCTGATGGAACCTGGTCAGGAAATCTGTTTGATTTCTACCGGCGGGTTTATCGCAAGTTGGTTGAGGACTTAAAGGTACCGTTCGCTCTCAAAGGTGATCAGCGCCAGGATGACACACCGGTACATGAAGCTCTGCGCGAGGCTTTGGTTAATACCTTGGTCCATGCCGACTATACCGGGCGGGTTTCTGTGTTAGTTGTGAAGCGTCCTGACTTGTTTGGTTTTCGCAATCCTGGCGGCTTACGTTTACCCCTTGAGCAGGTGTTGCAAGGTGGTACCAGCGATTGCCGGAACAGGCTAATGCACCAAATGTTTCTTCTTATCGGCCTTGGCGAGCGTGGTGGTTCTGGGGTTCCAAAAATCTACAGCGGGTGGCGCAGCCAGCATTGGCGACCGCCAGCCCTTTATGAAAAGCCCGAGCCCGAGCAAACCCTTCTTGAGCTTCGCATGTTGGACTTGCTTCCAGAAGGGGTGGTGGAGCAGTTACGAGAGCGATTTGGGGTTCGTTTCGAGAGCTTGGAACATACTGCTAGGTTGATTTTGGCCACAGCCGCGATTGAGCGGGTGGTCAGCCATAATCGTCTCCTTGAGATTTGTGATACTCATGCTCATGACTTGAGCCAGCTGCTTGCACGGTTGGTACGCGAGGGATTCCTTGTGCCCGACGGGCGCTCACGGGGCATGATTTATCACCTGCCGGGTGAGCAACTGCCTACGCCGGAGCAAGTGTTCGCAGGTCCGCTACAGAGCTCCGAACATTACGCCGGCAGCTCCGAACATAACGGGGCTAGCTCCGAACATAACGCAGGTAGCTCCGAACATAAGGTCGAGCTGGATATGCAGCGAAACGATGATGGCTGCTTGTTGAGCGATCATATTGACGCGCCGCTGATCGATGCTTTGGACAGGCTTGATGCAGGGTTTCGAGAAAAGCTCGAAATACTGGCTGAGGAGCCGCGCAATCGAGAGCGCATGCAAAAGGATCGTATGCAACAGGTGATTATCACCCTATGCAAGGAGCACTATCTGACGCTCAACGTTTTGGCTAATTTGGTAAAGCGCAGTCCAGATGCCCTCCGTCAGCAGTACTTGAATGGAATGGTGAAAAGCAGGCAGATTCAGTTGGCATTTCCGTCCAAGCCGACTCATGAAAGGCAGGCGTACAAAGCGTACATTAGTGGGCAGGACGAGGAGTAGGCTAACGGCCTACTCCCTCAAGCGGCTTTTCGCCTTGAGCCGCGTGACGTTCGTCCCGGTCTGGTTTGCAAATTCGTGCGGGGTGACATGCTCCTGCCGGTTGGCCTCCAGATACCGGCTCCACCAGTTCATGATCAGCCTGCGCTCCTCGATGAACTCGGCCTTGTGGATGTAAGCGGCACGGACCATTGTTGCGTTCCTTGTGGCTCATCTGCCTTTCGATGGCGGTCTCGGACCACAGTCCAGATTCAATCAGCGCACTACAGGCCATTGAGCGAAAGCCATGGCCGCAGATTTCAGTTTTGGTGTCGTAGCCCATCTTTCTGAGTGCGCTGTTCACCGTGTTTTCAGACATGGGCTTCCAGGGCTTGGCGTCGCCTGCAAACACTAGGTCGAATTTGCCGGTGAGGATGTGGATCTGTTCAAGCAGAGCCACGGCTTGCGGCGATAAGGGTACAAGGTGGATGTCCCCGGCCATCTTCGTGCCCCTTGTTGAAAAGGGTACTCCGTCCAACGCGGGTCGAGTGTCCGGTATCTCCCAGGTACCGCGCTTGAGGTCGAACTCGCTCCAGCGGGCGAAGCGCCGTTCGCTGGAGCGTACGAACACATGCAGCGAGAGCATGACCGTCAGCCGGGTAAGTCCGCGGCCTTTGTAGGTGTCGATACGTTCCTGCAATTCAGGCAGACGCGATAAGGGTAGAGCGGGGCGATGAATCACTCTCGGGGCTTTGATCAAGCCTTCGAGGTCGTAGGCAGGGTTCGCGCTGATCTGCCGTGAACGCTTCGCCTCGCGCATGATGCTTTGCAGGTAGTTTTGTACCCTTAAAGCGACGTCAATCGTGCCGCGCTTCTGAATCGCTTCCAGAGGTTGCATCAGGTCATGGGTGTCCAGATCGACAATTGAGCGAGCGCCGATCAGAGGGAAGACGTGGGTTTTTAGGCGGCTCAGGACCGTCTTGGCATGGCCCGGTGCCCATTTGGCAGACATCGCTTTGTGCCATTCCAATGCAGCGCTTTCAAAGGTTTGGCCTTTGATTGCGGCCTGCGTCTTGGCTTGGTGTTTGGTCTCGATGGGGTCGACGCCTTTCGCCAGCATCCGCTTGACCTCCAGGCGCTTGTTGCGCGGATCGGCGAGGCCGACCACGGGGTAGTTGCCGAACGAGGTCAGTCCTTCCCGTCCGTCAGGTTTGACGTAACGGAGCCGCCAGCCTTTGCGGCCATTGGGTTGGACTAGGAGGTAGAGGCCATCGCCGTCGAAAAGCTTGTAGGCGCGGTCTGTAGGTTTTGCCAAGCGGCAAGCTGCGTCGGAGAGCGGAGCTGTGGTGCGCGACATAAGGGTACTCCCTTTTATCGAAGTGACCTGTATCCCAAACTCTACCCTTAAAACGGTTGGAATCCACCAGTTTCTGACGGAAATCGATGGAACGCTAAAACGAAAAAACCCGCCATAAGGCGGGTTTTTCGTGGGTTCCAGAGATTTTGAAAGCCTTCTTTGGAACCTTGTATGGTGCCGGCACCAGGAGTCGAACCCGGGACCTACTGATTACAAGTCAGTTGCTCTACCAACTGAGCTATACCGGCGTGTTAGGGCGACGATTATAGCGATTGAAAAAGTTCTGTAAACCCCTGAAATCTGACTATTTTTGCGAAAACCCAAGTTTTCGCCCTTCGCCCTGCATTTACCCGCTTCTCCCGCAGCCAAATGCCCCGATCAGCGTTCGTGCATGGCCTCTGCGCGGGATTTGATGATTGGCTTGAGCAGGTAGCTCAAGATGCTCTTCTTGCCGGTGATGATGTCCACAGAGGCCACCATGCCGGGGATGATCAACAGGGGTTTGTCGTCGGTGCCGAGGTGGCTGCGGTCGGTGCGCAGTTTGATGACGTAGAAGGTGTTTTTCTTCTCTTCATCCATCACGGTGTCGGCGCCGATCTGTTCGAGTTTGCCTTTGAGGCCGCCGTAGATGGTGTAGTCGTAGGCGGTGAATTTGATCATTGCTTCCTGGCCGGGGTGGAGGAAGGCGATGTCTTGCGGGCGGATCTTGGCTTCTACCAGCAAGGTGTCGTCCAGCGGTACGACTTCGGCGATGTCGCTGCCGGGCTGGATCACGCCGCCCACGGTGTTGACCAGCATTTGCTTGACGATACCGCGCACGGGGGAGGTGACCATGGTGCGGCTGACGCGGTCTTCCAGGCCTTTGGAGGTGGCTTGGGCCTTGCTCAGGTTGGTGCGCGCTTCGTTCAGTTGAGCCAGGGCTTCGCTGCGGAATTTGCCGCGGGTCTCGTCGATTTTGCGTTGCACTTCGTTGATGGCGGCCTGGGCGCGGGGGATGGCCAGGGTGGTGCCGTCGAGCATGCCGCGGGTTTCCACTTCGGAGCGTTTGAGGCGCAGCACTTCTACCGGCGAGACCGCGCCCTGTTGTACCAGCGGTTCGGACATGCCGATCTCCTGGCGCAGCAGGTTCAGGCTGTTGCGGTATTGGTCCTGCTTGGAGGCGAATTCACGCAGTTCCTGCTGGCGTTGCAGCAGTTGTTGTTGCAGCCCGCCGATTTCGTCCGACAGTTGCTGGCGTCGGCTCAGGTACAGCGACTCTTCGTTCGACGCCTGGTTGGGCACGGCTTTGCGCGCGTCTTCGGTAATGTTCAGTGGGCGATTTTCGACTTCGGCGCTGAGGCGCTCCACGCGCAGTTCCATGGCCACGCGGTCGGCTTCGGTTTCGTCGACGTTGGAGGCAAAGCGTGTGTCGTCCAGGCGTACCAGCGGCGCACCGGCGTCGACGATTTGGCCTTCATGCACGTAGATCTGGGCGACGATGCCGCCTTCCAGGTTCTGGATTTTCTGGATGCGCGAGGAGGGGATCGCCTTGCCTTCGCCTTTGGTCACTTCATCGATGATCGCAAAGTGCGCCCACAGTATCAGGAACACGAAGAAGCCGATCACGCCCCAAATGGTCAGGCGCACGATGCGCGGGGCGTCGTCGACCAGGGCTTTTTCGACTTCGGGCAAGGGCTGGTCTTCGAGCGAGTCGGTGCCTCTGAAATAGCCGAAGATGACGTCTTTCAAACGGCGTGGGCCGGATTTAAGCAACACTGATCTGCCCCTTTTTCAGCGCTTCCATGACGGCCGCTTTTGGACCGTCCGCGAGTATCTGGCCACGGTCGATCACCAGCAGGCGATCCACCAGGCTCAACAGCGAGGCGCGGTGGGTGACCAGAATCACCGTCTTGTTTTCGATCACTGACTGCAAGCGCTGTTTCAGGCGCTCTTCGCCGGTGTTGTCCATGGCGCTGGTCGGTTCGTCCAGCAGCAGGATCGGTGGGTTCAATAGCAGCGCACGGGCGAGGGCGACGTTTTGTCGCTGGCCGCCGGAGAGGTTTTGCCCGCGTTCGCCCACTTGCAGTTCGTAACCTTGCGGATGCAGCCTGGCAAATTCATGCACGCCGGCCAGTTCTGCGGCTTGCAGCACCATTTCGTCGTCCACGTAGCGCGCACCCGAGACGAGGTTGTCGCGCAAGGTGCCGGCCAGCAGTTGGATGTCCTGGGCCACGTAGCCGATGTTGTGGCGCAATTCGCTGACATCGATCTGGCGAATGTCCACGCCATCGACCAGCAACGAGCCCGAATCCGGCTGGTAAAGACCGACCAACAGTTTGGCCAGCGAGCTTTTGCCCGAGCCGCTGCGCCCGATGATGCCGATCTTCTCGCCCGCCCGCACATTCAGGTTGATGCCGCGCAGCGCCAGGTTTTGTTGGTTCGGGTAGGTGAAGTCGACTTCGCGGAACGTCATCGCGCCTTGCAGCGCCTTGCGGCTGAGCGGGCGTTCGTCGTAGTTGCGTTCTTGCGGCAACTCCATCATCTGGTCGACCGAAACCATCGTCACCTTGGCTTGCTGGTAGCGCGTCAGCAGCCCCGACAGTTGCGCCAACGGGCCCAGTGCGCGACCGCTGAGCATGTAGCAGGCAACGAGGCCGCCCATGCTGAGGGCGCCATCAATGATCTGGTACACGCCGAAAATGATCATCACCACGCCGGCCACTTGCTGGATCAGCAAGGTGATGTTCATGGCCAGGCCCGACAACACCTTGACCCGCAGTTCCAGGCGGCTGAGGGTGCCAATGGTCTGTTCCCATTGATACTGGCGCTCGCTTTCTGCGTTATTGACCTTGACCGCATCGAGCCCGGCGAGGGTTTCGATCAGGCTCGACTGACGCTCGGCGCCCAGGGCCATGGTGCGCTCCAGTGTCGCAGTCAGCGGTTTCTGGAGCATGTGGCCGATACCCAGGGCCAGCGGGAAGGCGATGATCGGAATCCACACCAGGTGGCCGCCGAGCATGGCGATCACCACCAGGATGATCAGGGTGAAGGGCAGGTCGATCAGGCTGGCGAGGGTCAGCGAGGTGAGGAAGTCGCGCATCCCCTGGAATTCATGGATGTTCTGCGCAAAGCTGCCGACCCGCGCCGGGCGCACTTTCATGGCCATGCCCACGATGCGCTCGAACAGCGTCGCGGAGATGATCAGGTCGGTTTTTTTGCCCGCCAGGTCCAGGCATAAACTGCGCAGGCTCTTGAGCAGCAGATCGAACAGGTACGCGCCGCAGATACCGATGGCCAGCACCCACAAGGTGGCGGTGGCCTGGTTGGGGACCACGCGGTCATACACGTTCATCACAAACAACGGTGCGGCCAGGGCGATCAGGTTGATCACCAGGCTCGCGGCGATTGCGTCGGCGTAGAGCCAGCGCGAGCGCTTGAGGGTGTCTCGGAACCACGAGCGTGCGCGCGGGATCAGCGTGCCGCTGGTGATGTCAAATTTATGCTGCGGTTGGGCGAAAAATACCCGACCGCTGTAATCCTGACTCAAGGTTTCACGGCTGACCTGTACTTCGCCGCCGTCGCTTTCGCTGAGCAGCAGTCGCGCCGTGTCGCCTTCCCAGCCCAACAGCACCGCGCTGCGCCCTTCCTTGAGCAGCAGCATGGCGGGCAGTGCGATGGATGGAATCTGTTCCAGCTTGCGCTGCAGCAACCGCCCCTGCAACCCCGCCCGAGCGGCTGCACGCGGCAGCAACTCGGCGCTCAGGCGCTGGGCCGCGAGTGGCAGCCCAGTGGTCAGCATTGCGCGGCTGGCGGGTTTGTAATGCAGTGAGCAGAGTGTCAACAACCCGTCCAGCAAGGGGTCGTCATGCTGACTGCGCGGGTCATGGTTGAGTTGCGCCACACCTATTTCAGAATCCAAGCTGACTCTCTCTTACTGCAGTTGAGTGGTCCAACGCCGTCAAGAATCAGTTCATCCCTGGCAGGTTTACCGACGGTTTAATATCGTTCTGCACAACCGATGCCATCGGCGCTACCACGCCCTGACTTCTCAGCAGTTGGCCCATGTCGGCCTTGATTCGATACTGCGTGTAGATCTGCAGGTTTTTGATCTGCGCCAGACGCTGCTGAGCGGTGAACAGTTCATTCTCGCTGTCGAGCAAGTCGAGCAGTGTACGCTCACCGAGGCTGAACTGCTGTTGATACGAGGTACGTACTCGCGTGCTGCGGTCCACGTATTCCTGCGCGATCGGCACCTGCTGGGTGGCGTTGTTGTAGGCGTTCCACGCCAGGCCCAGCTCTTCGTTCAGCTGACGCAGGGCGTTGTTGCGGATGTCCAGCGCCTGGGAGGCCTGGGAGGCCTTGGACTGCAGGTTGGCCTTGTCGGTGCCGCCGTTGAACAGGTTGAACTGCATGTTCAGCATGGCGGAATAGCTGTTGTCATGGCCTGGGTCGCCGGCGATGTTGTCGTTGGCCGAACGTTGCAGCACCGCATCGAAGCGCGGGTAGAAGGTCGACTTGGCGGATTCGTACTGCTTTTCAGCGGCGGTGATATCCGATTCGGCAGAGCGCAATACCGGGCTGTCGGCAATCATCTGGCGGCGTGCTTCATCCAGGCTGGCTGGCAGCAAGGTCACGATGCCCGCTGGCTTTTCCAGTTGGTCAGGCTCTTGGCCGACAACGCTCATGTAGTTGGTATTGGCGTCAGCCAGGTTGGTCTGTTCGGTGATCAGGTTGTTTCGAGCCTGAGCCAGACGGGCTTCGGCCTGGTCCATGTCCGCCATTCTTCCGACGCCACGGCTGGTGCGCAATTTGATCTGGTCAAAAATGCGTTCGTGGCTTTTCAGGTTCTCTTCTGCCAGTTGCACCATCTCGCGACGGGTCAAGACATCCAGATAAACCTGGGCGACCGTCAGGGCGGTGCGCTCGGTCGTGTTGAGCAACGCATAACCGCGGGAATTGGCGGTGGCTTGTTGGCGGCCTACTTCATTTTGGGTGCCAAAACCCTGGAACAGGTTTTGCTGCAGACGAATGGTCGATTCGCCGCGGTTCATGGTTTTCCAATCGTGGCTGTTGCTGGCCGCGCGGGTGGTGGTGTTGTCCGAGCGTTCACGGCCATAACCGCCCAGCAAGTCGACTTTAGGCAAGTAGCCGCCTTTGGCTGCGTCGACTTGGTAGTCAGCAGCAATGCGCGCATTGACACCCGCTTGGATCTCCGGATGGACTTCCACCGCTTTCTGCATCGCCTCTGTCAGGGTTTGAGCCTGTACGAAACTGGCGGCTAGAGCAAAAGGCAAAGCTTTGAATAAGTGCAAACGCATTGTGATTCTTCCCTGGGGATTGGTTGCCTGGAAAACCGCAACAAACTTGAAATAGTGCATTGGATTGGCAACCGAAATCACTGCTTGTCATGAGTGCTGGACGGTGCAAACAGAAAGTCGCGATGCCGTGTAAATATCAATGTGACATTACCGGGCGGATTGTTTAGGATGGCGCCAAATAGGTCAATACCTTGACGGAAAAGTAATTCGTCGAGCGAAACACCAAATTATTGACGCCAAATTTTTTACATGGGTTTAACGTACTCCAGCTATCGAATCGGCACTAGAGAGAAAGGCCGGTCTCCATGATGGATGCCCCCTGAACGGTAATACACGGAGAGTCTTTTATGAGCAGCGTTGCGGTCGTCAAAAGCATTGTCGGTCAAGTGTTTGCGGTATCCCCGGAAGGGATTCGTCGCCTGCTGGTAGAAGGGGATCGTTTGTTTGCAGGGGAGCAGGTGGAAACCGGTCCTGCCGGCTCCGTGTCGTTGGAGCTTGCCGATGGCCGCACCCTTGACCTGGGGCGCGACACGCAATGGAGCGCGAACACGCCTGACTCAGTGACCGACCTGAGTGCCGCCACTGCCCAGGAAGCACCCTCTGTTGCCGAACTGCAGCAAGCCATCGCTGCCGGTGCCGACCCGACCCAAGACCTTGAAGCCACTGCTGCCGGCCCGACTGCCGCTGGCGCGGACGGCGCCGTGGGCGGTGGCCACAGCTTTGTCGTGCTGGAGGCCACCGCAGGCACGGTTGACCCTACTATCGGTTATCCAACGAACGGCTTGAATGCCGCTGATGCCGCGACCGGCCTGTTCACTGCCGCTGCCGATAACAGCCTCGATCCGCGCAGCGTCACCATCACCTTGACCGCCACGCCGAGCATCACCGAAGCCGGCGGCGTCGTGGTTTACACCGTGTTTGTCACCCAGGCGCCGACCAGTGACCTGACCGTCACCTTGTCCAACGGCTTGTCTGTCGTGGTCCCCGCCGGCCAGACCGCGGGCGCGCTGAACGTCACGTTCGCGGGCAATGACACGCCTTACCTGGATGCCTCGTCGATCTCCGCCACCATCACCGGCACGGCCGGCGGCGGCAACCTGATCATCACCACCGACCCGGCGCCGGCGGTTACGCAGATCAATGACACCATCGACACCACCACCGTCACGCTGAGCGCGAACGCGTCGGTCGATGAGGGCGGCAAGATCGTCTATACCGCGACCGTGAACAACGCCGCGCAGACCGACGTCACCATCACGCTGTCCAACAACACCACCATCACCATCGAAGCCGGTAAAACCACGGGCACCGTCAGCGTCGATACGCCGGCAAACCTGGCCGACGGCAAAGACCTGAGCGTCAGCGCCACCATTACCGGTGCAAGCGGCGGTAACTACGAAAACCTGGCGATCAACCCGGAAGCCGCCACTACCACCGTGATCGCTGTCGACGACCCGAGCGTGCTGGTCGCAGACACCAACACGGTTGCCGAGGAGCAGGTCGCCACTGGCAACGTGCTGAGCAATGACAGCGACATCGACAACGTGCTGACCGTCGCGACGTTCACCGTTGGCGGCACCACGTATAACGCAGGCCAAACCGCCATTGTCGAAGGTGTCGGTACCGTCACCATCGGTGCGGATGGTGCGTATGCGTTTACCCCGGTCAAGGATTACAACGGTGAAGTGCCGCAAATCGGCTACACCACCAATACCGGTTCGAGCAGCACGCTGGACGTGACGGTGACGCCGGTTAACGATGCGCCGGTGGCAGCGGTGGTCGCAGCGAACGGAGCTGAAGATCCGGCCCAGGGCATTGCGGTCAAACTGAGTGCGACCGATGGGGATGGCTTGGCGAACGTGAAATCGTTCACTGTCGGCACGCCAACCAATGGCACGTTCTACACCGACGCGGCCATGACCAAACCGGTGACCGGCTCGATCGACGCGGTCAACGGCGAAGCGACGATTTACTTCAAGCCGAACGAAAACTTCAACGGCACCGCGAATTTCACCTATACCGCGACCGACAGCGGCAACGCTGACGGCAGCAACCCGCTGACCTCTGCTCCGGCTAACGGCACTGTCACTGTGACGGCGGTGAACGATGCACCGGAAGCGATCGCGACCACTGCAACCGGGACTGAAGATCCAAGCGTAGGCATTGCGGTCAAGCTGAGCGCGACCGATGTGGATGGCCTGGCGAACGTGAAATCGTTCACCGTCGGCGAGTCGGCCAACGGCACGTTCTACACCGACGCGGCCATGACCAAGCCGGTGACTGGCGCGATTGACGCGGTCAATGGCGAAGCCACCGTGTACTTCAAGCCGAACGAAAACTTCAACGGCACCGCGAACTTCACCTATACCGCGACCGACAGCGGCAACGCGGATGGCAGCAACCCGCTGACCTCTGCGCCGGCTAACGGCACTGTCACTGTGACGGCGGTCAACGACGCGCCTGAGGCTGTGGCGACCACTGCGACGGGCTCTGAAGATTCGGTCCAGGGTATTGAAGTCAAGCTTTCGGCCACCGACGTAGACGGCGTGGACAACGTGAAATCGTTCACTGTCGGCACGCCAACCAATGGCACGTTCTACACCGATGCTGCCATGACCAAACCGGTGACTGGCTCGATCGACGCGGTCAACGGTGAAGCGACCGTTTACTTCAAGCCAAACGAAAACTTCAACGGCACCGCGAATTTCACTTATACCGCGACCGACAGCGGCAACGCTGATGGCAGCAATCCGCTGACCTCGACTCCAGCCAACGGCACCATCACTGTCACTGCGGTGAACGACGCGCCGGTGGCTGTGGCGACCACTGCGACCGGTTCTGAAGATCCGGCCCAGGGCATCGAAGTCAAGCTTTCGGCCACTGATATCGATGGCGTGGAGAACGTGAAATCGTTCACCGTCGGCACGCCTACCAACGGCACCTTCTACACCGACGCGGCCATGACCAAGCCGGTTACCGGCTCGATCGACGCGGTCAACGGCGAAGCCACGGTTTACTTCAAGCCAAACGAAAACTTCAACGGCACCGCGAATTTCACCTATACCGCGACCGACAGTGGCAACGCTGACGGCAGCAACCCGCTGACTTCGACCCCAGCTAACGGCACCATCACCGTGACTCCGGTCAACGATGCGCCAGAAGCTGTCGCCACTACCGCGACCGGTTCTGAAGATCCGGCCCAGGGCATCGAAGTCAAGCTTTCGGCCACTGATATCGATGGCGTGGAGAACGTGAAATCGTTCACCGTCGGCACGCCAACCAATGGCACGTTCTATACCGACGCGGCCATGACCAAGCCGGTAACCGGCTCGATCGACGCGGTCAACGGCGAAGCCACGGTTTACTTCAAACCGAACGAAAACTTCAACGGCACCGCAAACTTCACCTACACCGCGACCGACAGCGGCAATGCTGATGGCACCAACCCGCTGACTTCTACTCCGGCCAACGGCACCATCACCGTGACTGCGGTCAACGATGCACCGGTCGCCGCACCGACCACCGCAACGGGTTCCGAAGATCCGGTTCAAGGCATCGAAGTCAAACTGAGCGCGACCGACGTAGATGGCGTGACAGACGTGAAATCGTTCACCGTCGGCACGCCAACCAACGGCACCTTCTACACCGACGCTGCCATGACCAAGCCGGTAACCGGCTCGATTGACGCAGTCAACGGCGAAGCCACCGTTTACTTCAAGCCAAACGAAAACTTCAACGGCACCGCGAACTTCACCTACACCGCCACCGACGGCGGCATTGCTGACGGCGGCAGCCCGCTGACCTCGGCTCCAGCCAACGGCACTATCACCGTGACCCCGGTCAACGATGCGCCGGTCGCCGCACCGACCACCGCAACGGGTTCCGAAGATCCGGTTCAAGGCATCGAAGTCAAACTGAGCGCGACCGACGTAGACGGCGTGACAGACGTGAAATCCTTCACCGTCGGCACGCCAACCAACGGCACCTTCTACACCGACGCGGCGATGACCAAGCCAGTGACTGGCTCGATTGACGCCGTCAACGGCGAAGCCACCGTTTACTTCAAGCCAAACGCGAACTTCAACGGTACCGCCAACTTCACCTACACCGCCACAGACGGCGGTATCGCTGACGGCGGCAGCCCGCTGACCTCGGCTCCAGCCAACGGCACCATCACCGTGACTGCGGTGAACGACGCTCCGGTACTGGGCAACGCCTCGACCAACGCATTCGGCGACACCTATATTGAAGGCAAGCCTGGCGGCTACGTGGCGGCGAACCTGACCGTCAGCGACGTCGACAACAACACCCTGCAAAGCGCCAAAGTCACACTCGTCAACCACCTGGCAGACGATGTGCTGATCGCAGATGTCAGCAACACCAAAATTGCAGTCAGCTACGACAAGGCCACTGGCATCTTGACCTTGTCCGGTGAGGCCACCACGGCTGAGTACCAGGAAGTCCTGCGTTCGGTACACTTCGCCAGCGAAAGCGAGAACCCGGACCCGGCCAATCGCACCCTGACCATCACCGTCAACGACGGCCAGCTGGATTCGGCGCCTGTCACCTCCGTGGTGTACGTGGTTCCGGTGAACGATCCGCCTGAGGTCAAGTTCGACAGCACCACATTCACTGAGCAAAAAGACGCAGTCGCGCTGGTCGAAAACCTGACCATCAAAGACGTCGACAACACCACCTTCAGCAAAGTCGTGGTCACCGTCGACCACCTGGCTGCAGGTGATTTGCTCAGCAATACCGATGTGCTCAAGGCCCTGGCCGTTGCCGGGATCACCATCACCCAGAGCGGCAGCGCCGCCGACGGGAAAATCGTCTACACCCTCACCAGCGACTCGAAGGCCGGCAGCAGCGCCGCCGACTTCGTCAAACTGGTTGAAGCCATCACCTTCCAGAGCCCGGGCAATAACCCTGTCGGTACCGATCGTACCGTCACCATCGATGTGACTGACAACGGTGGCGGCAACCTGGATCGCGAACCGCCGGAAACCGGCAGCGCCACTGGCAAGGTCACTATCGACCTGTTCAACGACGCCCCGACTGCATCGGCCGACAACACCACCGCCGATGAAGACCATACCGCCAAGATCGTGTTGGACGGCAAGGATGTGGACGGTACCGTCTCCAGCTTTGTCATCACCACCTTGCCGGAAAATGGCAAGCTGTACAGCGATGCCACGCTGCAAACCGAACTCAAAGTCGGCGACTCGGTGCCAGCGGGTGCCGACGGCAAGGCCGCGGTTTACTTCGCCCCGACCGGCGACTGGAGCGGCAAAACCGAGGTGACGTTCACTGCGGTCGACAACGGCGGTAAATCGAGCGCCGTAACGACGGCCGACATCACGATCGCGCCGGTTACCGACACTCCGCACCTGGGCCTGCTCGGCGGCGGCCCTGTGACCTCGATCAACTTCGACAGCGCCAACCTCAATGGTTCGTGGGGCATCGTCGGGGTAAATGACGCCAACAACGCGCCTGTCAGTGGCACCCCGAGCACTCCGTGGCTCACGGGGAATGCCGGCGGCCAAGTCGAAATCGGCCAAAGCAGCAACTACGGCGTAGAGACCCCAGGCAACAGCCAGGTCATCGAGCTTGAGAAAAACGCCGGCGACGACTCCAGCCTGTACACCATCATCAAGGCAGAAGCCGGCACGGCGTACACCATCTCGGTCGACTACTCGCCGCGTGCGGGCGCCGAGAACAATTCGGTGATCGACGTATTCTGGGGCGGCGTCAAAGTCGGCACCCTGGATACCACCACCGTCGGCATGAAGACTTACACCTTCGTCGTGCCGGTCACCGCTGACGGCGATGCCAAACTCGAGTTCAAAGCCCCGGCCGGGGATGCAAACAACTCGTTGGGCGGCGTGCTGGACAACATCAACGTCACCCAGGTGCTGAACACCGGCCTGGAAGACCATGCGATCAAGCTGTCGACCATCGACGCATACGCCACCGACAAGGATGGCTCCGAGACGCTCAAGCTGGAAGTCGGTGGCATACCGCTCAACGCGACCATCTCCGATGGCACGCCGGGCCACACCTTCACCGCGACGGCTGGCAATCAAAGCGTCGACATCAGCAACTGGAACAAGGCCACCCTGGTCTTCACCCCGGCGGAAAACGCCAACGGCCTGGTGAACCTCACCGTCACCGCCACCGCGCAGGACGGCACGGCTGATCCGAAGTCCGAGTCGATCACCCTGCCGATCAACGTGATTGCCGTTAACGATGCGCCAGAAGCTATCGCGACTACCGCGACCGGTTCCGAAGATCCGGTTCAAGGTATCGAAGTCAAGCTTTCGGCTACTGATATCGATGGCGTGGAGAACGTGAAATCGTTCGCGGTTGGTACGTCGACCAGCGGTACGTTCTATACCGATGCGGCGATGACCAAACCGGTGACTGGCTCGATCGATGCCATCAACGGCGAAGCCACGGTTTACTTCAAGCCAAATGCGAACTTCAACGGCACGGCGAACTTCACCTATACCGCGACCGACAGTGGCAACGCTGACGGCAGCAACCCGCTGACCTCGGCACCGGCCAATGGCACCATCACTGTGACTGCGGTGAACGATGCGCCGGTTGCCGCACCGACCACTGCAACGGGTTCTGAAGATCCGGTTCAAGGCATCGAAGTCAAGCTTTCGGCCACTGACGTAGATGGCGTGGCGGACGTGAAATCGTTCACCGTCGGCACGCCAACCAATGGCACGTTCTACACCGATGCGGCTATGACCAAACCGGTGACCGGCGCTATTGATGCGGTCAACGGCGAAGCGACCGTTTACTTCAAACCAAACGCGAACTTCAACGGCACCGCGAACTTCACCTACACCGCTACCGACGGTGGTATCGCTGACGGCGGCAGCCCGCTGACCTCAGCGCCTGCTAACGGCACCATCACCGTGACTGCGGTGAACGACGCGCCAGTAGCGGCACCGACCACCGCAACGGGTTCCGAAGATCCGGTTCAAGGCATCGAAGTCAAACTGAGCGCGACCGACGTAGACGGCGTGACAGACGTGAAATCCTTCACCGTCGGCACGCCAACCAACGGCACCTTCTACACCGACGCGGCGATGACCAAGCCAGTGACTGGCTCGATCGACGCAGTCAACGGTGACGCGACTGTTTACTTCAAGCCAAACGAAAACTTCAACGGCACCGCCAACTTCACCTACACCGCCACAGACGGCGGTATCGCTGACGGCGGTAGCCCGCTGACCTCTGCGCCTGCCAACGGCACCATCACCGTGACCCCGGTCAATGATGCGCCAGTGGCTGTGACCACTACCGCGACCGGTGCTGAAGACCCAAGCGTAGGTATCGCGGTCAAGCTGAGCGCGACCGACGTAGACGGCGTGACAGACGTGAAATCGTTCACCGTCGGCACGCCAACCAATGGCACGTTCTACACCGACGCGGCCATGACCAAGCCAGTGACTGGCTCGATTGACTCAGTCAACGGCGAAGCCACCGTTTACTTCAAGCCGAACGCGAACTTCAACGGCACCGCGAACTTCACCTACACCGCCACCGACGGCGGTATCGCTGACGGCGGTAGCCCGCTGACCTCAGCTCCAGCCAATGGCACCATCACCGTGACTGCGGTGAACGACGCGCCGGTCGCAGCACCGACCACTGCAACGGGTTCCGAAGATCCGGTTCAAGGCATCGAAGTCAAACTGAGCGCGACCGATGTAGACGGCGTAGCAGACGTGAAATCCTTCACCGTCGGCACGCCTACCAATGGCACGTTCTACACCGATGCGGCGATGACCAAACCGGTGACCGGCGCTATTGATGCGGTCAACGGCGAAGCGACTGTTTACTTCAAGCCAAACGCGAACTTCAACGGCACGGCGAACTTCACTTACACCGCTACCGACGGTGGCATTGCCGACGGCGGCAGTCCGCTGACCTCAGCGCCTGCTAACGGCACCATCACCGTGACTCCGGTCAACGATGCGCCTGTGGCTGTGACCACTACCGCGACCGGTGCTGAAGACCCAAGCGTAGGTATCGCGGTCAAGCTGAGCGCGACCGACGTAGATGGCGTGGCAGACGTGAAATCCTTCACCGTCGGCACGCCAACCAATGGCACCTTCTACACCGACGCGGCGATGACCAAGCCAGTGACTGGCTCGATCGACGCAGTCAACGGTGACGCGACTGTTTACTTCAAGCCAAACGAAAACTTCAACGGCACCGCCAACTTCACCTACACCGCCACAGACGGCGGTATCGCTGACGGCGGTAGCCCGCTGACCTCTGCGCCTGCCAACGGCACCATCACCGTGACCCCGGTCAATGATGCGCCAGTGGCTGTGACCACTACCGCGACCGGTGCTGAAGACCCAAGCGTAGGTATCGCGGTCAAGCTGAGCGCCACCGATGTAGACGGCGTGGCAGACGTGAAATCCTTCACCGTCGGCACCCCAACCAACGGTACGTTCTACACCGATGCGGCTATGACCAAGCCAGTGACTGGCTCGATTGATGCCGTCAACGGCGAAGCCACCGTGTACTTCAAGCCAAACGCGAACTTCAACGGCACCGCGAACTTCACTTACACCGCCACCGACGGCGGTATTGCCGACGGCGGCAGCCCGCTGACCTCAGCTCCAGCCAATGGCACCATCACCGTGACTGCGGTGAACGACGCGCCGGTGGCAGCACCGACCACTGCAACGGGTTCCGAAGATCCGGTTCAAGGCATCGAAGTCAAACTGAGCGCCACTGACGTAGACGGCGTGGCGGACGTGAAATCTTTCACCGTCGGCACGCCTACCAACGGCACGTTCTACACCGATGTGGCCATGACCAAGCCAGTAACTGGCTCGATCGACGCGGTCAACGGCGAAGCCACGGTGTATTTCAAACCAAACGCGAACTTCAACGGCACGGCGAACTTCACCTACACCGCCACCGACGGCGGCATTGCGGACGGCGGCAGCCCGCTGACCTCAGCTCCGGCTAACGGCACTATCACCGTGACCCCGGTCAACGACGCGCCTGTGGCTGTGGCCACTACTGCGACCGGTGCTGAAGACCCAAGCGTAGGTATCGCGGTCAAACTGAGCGCGACCGATGTAGATGGCGTGGCAGACGTGAAATCCTTCACCGTCGGCACCCCAACCAACGGTACGTTCTACACCGATGCGGCCATGACCAAGCCAGTGACTGGCTCGATTGATGCCGTCAACGGCGAAGCCACCGTTTACTTCAAGCCAAACGAAAACTTCAACGGCACCGCGAACTTCACCTACACCGCGACCGACGGTGGTATCGCTGACGGCGGCAGCCCGCTGACCTCAGCACCGGCCAACGGCACCATCACCGTGACTCCGGTCAACGATGCGCCAGTGGCTGCGGCCACTACCGCAACGGGTGCTGAAGATCCAAGCGTAGGTATCGCGGTCAAACTGAGCGCCACTGACGTAGATGGCGTGGCAGACGTGAAATCCTTCACCGTCGGCACCCCAACCAACGGCACCTTCTACACCGACGCGGCGATGACCAAACCGGTGACCGGCTCGATTGATGCCGTCAACGGCGAAGCGACCGTTTACTTCAAACCAAACGCGAACTTCAACGGCACGGCGAACTTCACCTACACCGCTACCGACGGCGGTATCGCTGACGGCGGCAGCCCGCTGACCTCAGCTCCGGCTAACGGCACTATCACCGTGACCCCGGTCAATGACGCGCCAGTGGCTGTGACCACTACCGCGACCGGTGCTGAAGATCCAAGCGTAGGTATCGCGGTCAAACTGAGCGCGACCGACGTAGACGGCGTGGCAGACGTGAAATCCTTCACCGTCGGCACGCCTACCAATGGCACGTTCTACACCGATGCGGCGATGACTAAACCGGTGACCGGTTCCATTGACGCAGTCAACGGCGAAGCCACCGTTTACTTCAAACCAAACGAAAACTTCAACGGCACCGCGAACTTCACCTACACCGCGACCGACGGCGGTATCGCCGACGGCGGCAGCCCGCTGACCTCGGCGCCTGCTAACGGCACCATCACCGTGACTGCGGTGAACGACGCGCCGGTTGCCGTACCGACCACCGCAACGGGTTCCGAAGATCCGGTCCAGGGTATCGAAGTTAAGCTTTCGGCCACTGACGTAGACGGTGTGGCGGACGTGAAATCCTTCACCGTCGGCACGCCAACCAATGGCACCTTCTACACCGATGCGGCGATGACCAAACCGGTGACCGGTTCCATTGACGCGGTCAACGGCGAAGCGACCGTTTACTTCAAACCAAACGCGAACTTCAACGGCACCGCGAACTTCACCTACACCGCCACCGACGGCGGTATCGCTGACGGCGGTAGCCCGCTGACCTCGGCTCCAGCTAACGGCACCATCACCGTAACTCCGGTCAACGATGCGCCAGTGGCTGTGACCACTACCGCAACGGGTTCTGAAGATCCGGTTCAAGGCATCGAAGTCAAACTGAGCGCGACCGACGTAGATGGCGTGGCAGACGTGAAATCTTTCACCGTCGGCACGCCTACCAACGGCACGTTCTACACCGATGCGGCCATGACCAAGCCAGTGACCGGCGCTATTGATGCGGTCAACGGCGAAGCCACCGTGTACTTCAAACCAAACGCGAACTTCAACGGCACCGCGAACTTCACCTACACCGCCACCGACGGTGGTATCGCTGACGGCGGCAGCCCGCTGACCTCGGCTCCAGCCAACGGCACTATCACCGTGACTCCGGTCAACGATGCGCCAGTGGCTGTGACCACTACCGCAACCGGTGCTGAAGACCCAAGCGTAGGTATCGCGGTCAAACTGAGCGCGACCGACGTAGACGGTGTGGCAGACGTGAAATCCTTCACTGTCGGCACGCCTACCAACGGCACGTTCTACACCGACGCGGCGATGACCAAACCGGTGACCGGTTCCATTGACGCGGTCAACGGCGAAGCGACCGTTTACTTCAAGCCGAACGCGAACTTCAACGGCACCGCGAACTTCACTTACACCGCGACCGACGGCGGTATTGCCGACGGCGGCAGCCCGCTGACCTCGGCTCCAGCCAACGGCAGCATCACCGTGACTGCCGTGAACGATGCGCCGGTTGCCGCACCGACCACTGCAACGGGTTCCGAAGATCCGGTCCAGGGTATCGAAGTTAAGCTTTCGGCCACCGACGTAGACGGCGTGGCAGACGTGAAATCCTTCACCGTCGGCACCCCAACCAACGGCACCTTCTACACCGACGCGGCCATGACCAAGCCGGTAACCGGCTCGATCGACGCGGTCAACGGCGAAGCCACCGTGTACTTCAAGCCAAACGAAAACTTCAACGGCACGGCGAACTTCACCTACACCGCCACCGACGGCGGTATCGCCGACGGCGGCAGCCCGCTGACCTCAGCTCCAGCCAACGGCACCATCACCGTAACTCCGGTCAACGACGCGCCGACTGCGAGCAATGGCTACGTAGAAAGCAACGAAGACACCCCAGTCGAGCTGAAATGGTCGACGTTCGGGGTCAGTGATGTGGATTCCACGGACCTGAAAGTCGTCTTCACCAGCCTGCCCAACGGTGCCATCGAGTACAAAGTCGACGGTGTCTGGGTCAAGCTCAGCGCGGCTGATCTGAAAACCGATACGTCGCCGGGCAAGGCCTTCAGCCAGGCCGACTTCGACAATCACAATGTGCGTTACAGCCCAGCGGCCAACGAGTCGGGCGATAACAGCTTCGGCAATGCCGGCGTCGGTAACAAGCAGGGTGATTACACCGAGCTGAAGTTCCAGGCGACCGACGGCCAGCTCAACAGCGATACGAAAACCATCACCGTGGATATCCACCCAGTGACGGACGTTCCTGTCGTGACCGTCGGCGCATTCGGTGACGTGCCAACCGGCTTGACCATTCAAACCTGGACCGGCGGCAACCTGCCGGGTGCATTGGGTACGAACGGTAATGGGGTTGTTCAGTCCGGCGATTTGATCCGGGTCATCAACGCCCAAACGCCTGACAGCGCAGCCTCCACGGGTGTGACTGCCAACGTGAGCAACGCTAATGTGGTGGAACTCACCGCGACCAAAGTCTCCGGCCTGATTTACCTGGAAGCCGGCAAGAGCTACAGCTTCACCGGCAGCGCCGATGACAGCCTGGCGGTTACCGTCGGCGGCAAGTTGGTGTCGACCGAGACCTGGAGCCAGGGCACCGGGATCAACGCAACCCCCTTTACGCCGACAGAGTCGGGTTATTACACCCTCGACATCTATCACTACAACCAGGCCGGCCCGGGCAACTACGACGTCAATGTCTCGATCAACAACGGCCCGTCGATGGCGTTGGGCAGCAGCGGCGTGCAGACCTATACCAGCCTGGAAGCGTTGAAAGCCGCCGGGGCGGTGTTTGACGATGCTCATGTGGTCAACGGAGAAGGTTATTACACCGGCTACGTTTATAACCACGGCCTGGAAGACACTGCGATCAAGATCAGCCCGATCACGACCACGTTTGTCGACAATGACCAGTCGGAATCGCACAAGGTAGAAATCAGCGGCCTGCCTGAAGGCGCTGTCATCACCGACGGCGCCACGGGCCACAGCTATACCTCGACGGGTGCGACCACCCAGTACGATGTCAGCAATTGGAACCTGGCTACCCTGACCGTCACTCCGGCCAAGGATGCGACTGCCAATTTCGATCTGACTGTGACGGCAACGGCCAAAGAGTTGAGCACGCAGGTTGAAGAAGTCACGACTGGCAAGGTGAGCGTGGTGATCACTGCGGTCAACGACGCGCCGGTGGCTGTGGCCACCACTGCGACGGGGGCTGAAGACCCAAGCGTAGGTATCGCGGTCAAACTGAGCGCGACCGACGTAGACGGCCTGGCGAACGTGAAATCGTTCACCGTCGGCACGTCGACCAACGGCACGTTCTACACCGACGCGGCGATGACCAAACCCGTGACCGGCGCGATTACCGCGGTCAACGGTGAAGCCACCGTGTACTTCAAACCGAACGCGAACTTCAACGGCACGGCGAACTTCACCTACACCGCGACCGACGGCGGCAACGCTGACGGCAGCAACGTACTGACCTCGCCAGCCGCCAACGGCAGCATCACCGTGACTCCGGTCAACGATGCGCCGGTTGCAGCGGCAACCACCGCGACCGGTGCTGAAGATCCAAGCGTAGGTATCGCGGTCAAGCTGAGCGCGACCGACGTCGATGGCCTGACCAACGTCAAGTCGTTCACCGTCGGCACGCCAACCAATGGCACCTTCTACACCGACGCGGCGATGACCAAACCCGTGACCGGCGCGATTACCGCGGTCAACGGCGAAGCCACCGTGTACTTCAAGCCGAACGCGAACTTCAACGGCACGGCGAACTTCACCTACACCGCGACCGACGGCGGCAATGCTGACGGCAGCAACGTACTGACCTCGCCAGCAGCCAACGGCAGCATCACCGTGACCCCGGTCAACGATGCGCCAGTGGCTGCGGCAACCACCGCGACCGGTGCTGAAGATCCAAGCGTAGGCATCGCGGTCAAGCTGAGCGCGACCGACGTCGATGGCCTGACCAACGTCAAGTCGTTCACCGTCGGCACGCCAACCAATGGCACCTTCTACACCGACGCGGCGATGACCAAAGCGGTGACCGGCGCCATTAACGCTGTCAACGGCGAAGCCACGGTTTACTTCAAACCGAACGCGAACTTCAACGGCACGGCGAACTTCACCTACACCGCCACCGACAGCGGCAACGCTAACGGCAGCAACGTACTGACCTCGCCAGCAGCCAACGGCACCATCACCGTGACCCCGGTCAACGATGCGCCAGTGGCTGCGGCAACCACCGCGACCGGTGCTGAAGATCCAAGCGTAGGCATCGCGGTCAAGCTGTCCGCCACCGACGTCGATGGCCTGACCAACGTCAAGTCGTTCACCGTCGGCACGCCAACCAATGGCACCTTCTACACCGACGCGGCGATGACCAAAGCGGTGACCGGTGCGATTACCGCGGTCAACGGCGAAGCCACCGTGTACTTCAAGCCGAACACGAACTTCAACGGCACGGCGAACTTCACCTACACCGCGACCGACGGCGGCAACGCTGACGGCAGCAACGTACTGACCTCGCCAGCGGCCAACGGCAGCATCACCGTGACTCCGGTCAACGATGCGCCAGTGGCTGCGGCAACCACCGCGACCGGTGCTGAAGACCCAAGCGTAGGCATCGCGGTCAAGCTGAGCGCGACCGACGTAGACGGCCTGGCGAACGTGAAATCGTTCACCGTCGGCACGCCAACCAATGGCACCTTCTACACCGACGCAGCGATGACCAAACCAGTGACCGGCGCGATTACCGCGGTCAACGGCGAAGCCACCGTGTACTTCAAGCCGAACGCGAACTTCAACGGCACGGCGAACTTCACCTACACCGCCGCCGACAGCGGCAACGCTAACGGCAGCAATCCGCTGACCTCGGCCCCGGCCAACGGCACTATCACCGTGACCTCGGTCAACGACGCACCGACCCTGGACCTGAGCACCACAGACGGTTCCGTCCTCACCAGCTACAGCACGGCCTACTCGGAGCGCAGTACGGGTGGGATAGCGATCACCGGCAACGTAGCCATCGGTGACGTCGACAGCAGCCAGATGCAAAGCGCGACCATCACCTTGAAAAACGCCAGCGCGGGCGACCAGCTCAGCTCGAGCCTGGTGACCGTGGGCGGTACTTACAACGGCGTCACCCTGACCAGCGTCGGCACCGACGTCAGTGGCAAAATCGTCCTGACCCTGTCGGGCGCGGCTGACACGGCCACCTACAAGTCGTTGCTCGAGTCGTTCCAGTACTCCAGCACCAGCAAGTATCCGACCACGGGTGATCGCACTGTCGAGATCGCCGTGAAGGACAACGCAGGCGCTGACAGCCTGAGTTCGTCGGTGGCCACCAGCACCATTACCGTTACGCCACAGACTTATGTGGTGACGGAAGGCGGCGGCACCGCCGATGTCGTCGACCTGAGCAGTACCTCGGCCAACAACATGGTGGTCGGTGACAAAGGCGGCATCGTCAATGCCGGCAGCAACTACAACATTGCCTTTATCGTTGATACCTCGGGCAGTATCGGCAGCAGTGCGATGAAGTCGATCAAGGCGCAGCTTGCGAGCGTGTTCGATACCTTGATCAGCAATGCCGGTAAAAGCGACTCGGGTGTTGTGAAGGTACTGCTGGTCGACTTCGATACGCGGGTTGAAGCGCAGGTCTCGGTCAACCTCGCTGACAAGGATGCAGCCAAGGATAAGCTGCAGGCTGTGTTGGACAACATGGCGTCCGGCCGCGGCGAGCAGACCAACTATCAGGATGCATTCAACGCCGCCACCAACTGGTTCAAGGGCGACGATGCCACGAGCAATGTGGGTGCAAAAAACCTGACGTACTTCATTACCGACGGTGAGCCGAACGTATACACCAGTGTTGATGGCAACCCTTACCTGGGGACCGGTCGGAATGGCTCGGATGTTTACTTTGATAGCGTCGTCAACAACTCCAACTACGTTTTGGGTCAGAGCACCCCGGTCACCGCGACAATCAACGGCAGGACGCAGGTGATTGTCGATGGCGACGGCAACGTCTATTCCTACTATAACAACGGCTATAGAAACTACGAAGGCACCGTGGTGGCCAACAGCAGCGGCGGCTTTGACGTGGCGTCGGTCTACAGCGGTACCAATACTGCCATGAGCAACGCCAAGTCGGCCTACTCCGATCTGGTCAACGCGGTTCCAGGCAAGGTTGTCGTCGAGGCCATCGGTCTGGGCTCGAACATTGATACCGCTGTGCTCAAGCAGTTTGATACCGATCATAACGTCTCCACGATCGACACCGCGAAGCTGGCGGACGCCATCACCGGCCACGCGGCCGATACTGGCGCCGACACCCTCACCGGTGGTTCGGGTAACGACATTCTGTTCGGCGACCTGATCAGCTACAACAACCTTGAAGGCAGTGCTGCACTCAAGGCGTTCGCGGCCGACAAACTGGCCACGACCGTCGATCACATCGATGACCGTACCTTGCACCAGTTCATCACCGAGCACGTCGCTGACGTGGGTGCATTGGCCAGCGCGTCGAACATCTACGGCACCAACGACGGCGCTGACAAGCTGATCGGCAACGCCGGCGACGACATTCTGTTCGGCCAAGGCGGTAACGACGTGCTCAACGGTGGGGCGGGTAACGACATCCTGGTGGGCGGCAAGGGCAATGACACCCTCACCGGCGGCGCGGGGGCGGATACCTTCGTGTGGCTCAAAGGGGATACCAACACCGGGACTGGCGTCGATACCATCACCGACTTCAAGCACAGCGAAGGCGATAAGTTGGATCTGTCTGATTTGCTGCAAGGCAATAACGACACCAACCTGACCAACTACCTGAAGTTGAGCACCGACTCGGCGGGCAACTCGACGCTGAGTGTCAGCAGCAGCGGTTCGTTCACGGCGCAGGGTGGCGGTACGGCCGATGTTACGATCAAGGTCGATGGCGCCAGTTGGGGCAGTGGCAGTGCCGCGATCAACAGCCTGATCGCCGGTGGTGATCTGACCGTCAAGCATCACGACTGATCACCCTGGAGCGCCAATCTTTCGGGATTGGCGCTCCGTGGGCACCAGCTTCGGGAAAATGTGTGTAATCTCTGTAGGAGCCAGGTGCGGCGCCTGCAGGGATTTTTTATTGGGAGAACGCTGATGTTCTACGTGCAACGCGATCAATACAACGCTTTGGTTCGCGTCGAGGCGCAGGCCTTCGCCGAATCCACCGGAACTCTACCGGCGGATCATCAGGACATTCAGGCGTGGTTTGCCACGGATGTGATCGACAACAGCCTCAAGCAGCTCCAACAGAGCGACTCCGAGATGATTCGGGTGCTCGATGACTTGATCCAGGTGCTGACCGCCAAGGGCGTGATCCGCATCACTGACCTGCCGCCCGCCGCGCAGGTCAAGGTGATGGAGCGTACCCAGGCACGGACGGCGCTGGGCGGTTTGAGTGAGCTGATCAATGACGATGAAAGCGGTTTGATCTGAGGCGCACGCACCTCTTTCACGGCATGAGCGTCAAGCCGGCCTGATTACTCGGCGCTCCACGTCCACGGCGCGGGTTCACCGACCAGTTGGCCTTGCACCCCTTCGATGCCCATCTCGCGAATCACGCGCAACTCACCTTCGGTTTCCACGCGTTCTGCAATCAACGGCAAATCGATGCTGTGGGCGGCACGCTGGATCGCCTCGATAAAAAAGCGCTTGTGGCTTTCCTGATCAATGGTCCGGATGTAGCTGCCGTCGATTTTGAGGTACGCCAGGCCCAGGTTCGCCAGGTTGCCGATCATGCTGAAACGCCCGCCGAAACGTTGCAGGCCGAGGCTGTATCCGAGGCTGCGCAGGCGCCTGGTGAGACGCTCCAGCTGGGCTTGCTCGGGCACTTGCTCTTCGCCGATCTCCAGCGTCAGGCGCGTACCGAGTGTCGGGTGTTGCGCCAATCGCTCGAACATCCGCTCCAGGGCTTGTGGGTCATTCAAGGTCGCCGCCGAGAGGTTCAACGCCACCGATTGGTTGTGTTGTGCCAGGTGTTTGATCACCAGGTCGAGCATCAATTGGTCAAGGCGTGCGGTCCAGCCGAAGCGCTCCAGCCAGGGCAGGAAGTGCCCCGCCGCAATGGTCTGGTCCTGGTTGTCGAGCAGGCGCGACAGTACCTTGTAGTGCAGCACCTGACGGGTATCGCTGCTACTGACCACCGGCTGGAAAAACAAGCGGAAGCGCCCCTGATTCAGGGCCTCGTCGAGCAGGGTGTGCCAGCTATGCGGGTCGTCGCTGACGGTGTCCCGGGTCTGGCGCTCCAGGCATACCCAGGTTTGGCTGCTACTGGCTTCAGCCTGGGCCAGGGCCTGATCGGCCAGCTTCAACAGGTCGGCCGAGGCATCGCCGGGGTTGTAGGGCGCGAGGCCGATGTAGGCCACGCTCTGCATGTCTGTGGCGCCCGTTTCGTACAGGCTCTGCAGGGTGGTTTCCAGCGCCTGGGCCAATTGCACCGCTTCGTGACGCACCAGGCCTGGGGCAAGCACGGCGAACTCGCCGCCGCGGCTGCGGGTGATCAGGTTGTGGGTTTCCGGGTACTTGGCGCAGGTCCGCACCAGTTGCTGGCTGACGGCTTGCAGCAGTTGGTCGGTGCGTTGCCCGCCCAGGCGCTGGTTGAGACCGGCGAGGTCGTTGACCCGCAAGATCAGCAGGTAGCCTGAACTGGCTTCTTCCAGGTTGCTGACCCGCGAGTTGAGCTGCATCTCGAAATAGCGCCGGTTGGCCAGCCCGGTCAGGCTGTCCTGGTAGGACTCCACGCGCAGCTTCTCGCTGCGCTCGGTCTGTTCATTGAACAACGCCTTGAGCTTCTCGACCATCTGGTTCATGGCCTGCACCACGCGCCGCAGTTCGGGGGTGCGGGGCAGGTCGGGCAAACTGATGAATTCGCGCCGCGCGATGGCGTGGGACTGCTCGACCATATAGTCCAGCGGCTTCAACTGACGGCGCAGCAACAGCGCGCCGAGCACCGCACTCGCGGCGCCGCAGAGCAGCAACCAGCCCAGGCTGCCCAATGCGCTCTGCCACAGTTTGGCCAGGGCGAACATCGGGTGGCTGATCACCTCGACCCGTGCCGCCTGCTGCCAGCCTCGGCTGACGATGGCATCGCCGCCGGCCGGCGCGAGGCCGATCATTTTCACGAACCAGGCCGGTACGCCGCTGGCATCAGGCTCGGCGGCACGCTCCACCAGCACCTGGTTATTGCTCAGGTCCACCACGCGGATGCTCGCGTAGTAGCCACTGTCAAAAATCGAACTGACCATCAGCTCGGTCATCGCCGGGTCATCGATGTTCGGCGTCAGCGACAGTGCCAGTGCGGTGGCCGCATCCTGGGCGTGGGAACGCAACTGGTTGACGTACTGCGCACGCGAGCTTTCCAGGCTGACGATGAAGCTACCGCTGAAGGCAACCACTAGAAACACACAGATAGCGATCAGCAATTGTTTGAACAGTGACATCGTAGCTCCTGTTAATTATCCGAACTGGCCGGAAACCCTTCGGCGGTCATTTTTTTCAAGACATCCTGCCAGCGTGACAGGCGCTTGCTATCACCGACTTTTTTGTTGCCCGCCGCGCCGGTCAGCCACAACCCTTCGCCGTTGAAAGCGTAGACGGGCAGCAGGTCCGGACGTTGGCTGGCCGGCAGAATGGGGTCCATCAGGCTGTCCAGTACCAACGGCATGGCTTCCGGGCTTGCATAATAGGTCAGTACCATATGCGCGCGATTCTGGCGCAAGGCCTTGACGTAGGTTATGCGCAGCTTCTCGGCCGGCACGCCCAAGTGACGCAGGCTGAAGTATTTGGCGATGGCATAGTCTTCACAATCACCGGCACCTTTCCACAGGGATTGAATGGGCGTCGCCCAATAATCGATCTCGTGCCACAGGTCGATATCTTCTTCGTAGTGCAACTGGCGGTTAAAGAACAAGTTGACCACGTTGAGTTGTTCGGTCTCGCTGACCTGCTTTTGCGCCGTGAGCAGGTGTTGCCAGGCATCGATACGCTGGCGCCCTGCGCCCAGGGGCCCGTACAGCGCCTCGGCGCGGCGGCTGATCTGGCTGAAATCCCAATCGGCGAGCAGATTGCCCAGCAGGCCGCCACCCAGCAACAGCGTGATGGCCAGACCGTACAGAAACCGAGGGAAGTTAAAGCGTATCGCCACTGCGATTACCCGAGCTTGCAGCATTGAAGGTGCGGCAATGGTGCGGTGATACCGGGTAAAAAACAATGGCACGATGAAATCACTTTGTAGCAATTTATCCTGATTAAGTGCCGGTAAATTGGCTATTTTCCGCTCGTCTGAAAGGGTGGCGGCAATTCCATCAAAATAATGACACCTCATAACGCCTGTCACAGAATGTCGCAACCAAAGCGCCGACAAAAAGACTTGCGGTCAGCCTTATCTTGCCGACCTTTCACGTCTTTAATGGCACTGTGAAGGAGTTATGGCCATGAGCCGTACCGATGATCTGTTTGCCCCGTCCGGCAAGAGCCTGACCCGGGAGCCCAAGGCACGGAACGCTCGGCTGCACTTTTTCGGCACCCTTCCATTCGATGATGGCACCCGCGCTAACCAGATAGACGGCTCGCGCTTTTGTGCCAATGCGCCAGCGGCCTATGAACAACCTCATCATTATGACTTGAGCACACCGCGCCCAACCGTGGTGGCGCTGGTCTCGGTCAACGGCGGCGTTGGCCGCAGCACCCTGGCCACGGCGTTGAGCAGCGGCTTGCAGCGCTTGGGGGAGTCGGTGGTGGCGCTGGATCTGGACCCTCAAAACGCATTGCGCCAGCATTTCGGCGTGGCCCCGGAGCTCCTGGGCGTCGGCCGCGCCAGCCTGCTCAATACGCGCTGGGAGACGCTCCTGCAAGCGGGGTTTGCCGGCTGCCGCGTGATCCCCTTCGGGCACACCGATATCAAGCAGAAGGACAACCTGCAACGTTGGCTCACGCGCGAACCGGAGTGGTTGGCGCAGCACCTGTCGACCCTGGGGTTGAGCGAGCGCCCGCTCATGCTCATCGACACCCCCGCCGGTAATAACGTCTATCTGCATCAAGCGTTGAGCGTGGCCGATAGCGTATTGGTCGTCGTCCAGCCGAATGCCGCATGCCTCGGCACGCTTGACCAGTTGGACGCGGTGCTGGCGCCTTATCTTGAGCGTGAACGCCCGCCACATTGCCACTATGTGATCAATCAACTGGAAGAAAACTCGGCGTTCAGCCGGGACATGGTCAATGCCTTCAAACTGCGCCTGGGCGACAATCCGTTGGACGTGGTGCATCGCGATCCCTCGATCAGCGAAGCCCTGGCCTTTGCCACGGACCCGCTGGATAACTTGGCGGCGAGCGCCGCCTGCGACGATCTCAAGAGGCTGTGCCGGTTGTTGATCGCACGGAAAAAAGCCCGCTAAATCACGCTTTATGCGCTGAGCGCGAAATGCTTATGCACAATCGGCAGGTCGCCGATGGCGTCGAATGGGGTTTGGGCGGAACCATTCTCAACACGGCGCAACCGCCTGTTTTGCGTGCGTTTTATTCGCTGCACAAAAAATGATCAGTATGGCATTTGGCCTGTAGCGCAGATGGTTACAGCTTCTGTAAGGATTTCATCAACAGAGTTATCCACAGGGCGCACGTAGGAAAAAATGCGCTTTAATCGCGCTCAGCCAGCACCATAAGGTTGCGTGGGGTCAGGGTGGTTTCGCAGAAGCTGCCTACCGCCACGGTGTAGCCCTGTTCCCGCAGAAACAGAGCCCGATCCAGCACCAGCCACAGCTCCAGCGGGCGGCGGAACAACCCTCGCAGCAGTTCCAGGTTTCTGACCTCCGCCAAGCGCCGCCAGCCGTGTGCCTCCAGCGCTGTCCAATCCTGCTCGCCTGTGGATAAACCTTTGAGGCCGGCCAACTCGCGGCAATAGTCGGCGAAGGGTTTACCCAGCCAACTGGCGGGCAGGGACGGCGTGGGCAGGTACGTGTCGCAATGGCGCAATTGGCGCTGCAAGTGATCGAAACCCAGGCGCCTGGCCATGGACGTATCCCGTTGCCGGCGCACCCGCTTGCCGGCAGTGACGGTTTCACTGAGGGGCAGCCCCAGGTCATCCACCGATAAGCGCAACGCCGAAGCGCGGCCGACGCTCGACAGTGGCTGATAGCGGTCGGTGCGGATGCGGTTGTAGCAGCAGGGTGCCAGCGCCAGTTGCTTGCAGCCGGCAGTGCTGGCCAGTTGCAGCAGACGCACGTGCAGGTCGCCGCAGGCGTGCAGGGCGACGGGTGTGTGTTCGGCGCTGACTGTCACGTCGGCCAGTACGTCTTGCAGGTGATGGGTGACGGGCAGTTGGTGGTGGTCGCTCAAGGCCTGCCCGGCGGCGATCAGGGCCGGATCGTATTCCAGGCAGGTCACTTGCTGCCCGCTGTGCAGCAGGCGGCGGCCGAGGTGGCCTTTGCCGGCGCACCAGTCCAGCCAGTGCCGCGGTGGTTGCGCGAACCCCAGGGCGGCGCCGAAGGCTTCGATCTGTTGCCACTTGCGGCCGGGCACATCGACGTTCAGGCGCTGGCGGGCGGGTGCCAGGGGCCGCGTCGGTAACTTATCCACAGCACTGAGGCGCTGCGCCTGCGCGGCCAGCTGTGGAAAAGGCGCCGGGGCGGGCAGCTCATGGGGCCGGTTGTGGCTGCTTTCCGCGTCGGCCAGCGAGCGCCAGCGCAGCCACTGGGCGAGCGCGGGATGTTGGGATTCCCAGGGTAACTGGCGATGCGTGAAGGGCCGTGGTCGCCACAGCCCCTGGTGTTCGCTGAGGAACGCATCCAGCGCCTGGAAGTGCGCTTCAACGTCCCTGGCAAGCATCGACCCGCAGCCAGCGTTCCAGCAGTTTGAAACCGCGCACCAGCACATAGGCCATCAGCAGGTAGAACATCCCGGCGGCGAAGAAGATCTCCACTGGCAGGTACGTGCGCGCAATGATGGTGCGCGCCATGCCAGTCAGTTCGAGCAGCGTCACGGTGCTGGCCAGGGCGCTGGCCTTGAGCATCAGGATCACTTCGTTGCTGTACGCCGGCAGGCCGATGCGCGAGGCGCGCGGCAGGATGATGTAGAACAGCGTCTTCGGCCTGGACATGCCCAGGGCCCGCGCCGCTTCGATTTCACCCGGCGGGATGGCCTGGATCGCACCGCGCAGGATTTCGGCGATATAGGCGGCGGTGTGCAGGGTCATGGTGGCGGTGGCGCACCAGAACGGATCGCGCAGGTACGGCCACATGAAGCTGTTACGCACCGCATCGAACTGCGCCAGGCCGTAGTAGACCAGGAACAGTTGCACCAGCAACGGCGTGCCGCGAAAGAAGAAAATGTAGCAATAGGGCAGGGTCCGCACGTACCAGCGGCGCGAAGAGCGGGCGATGCCCAGCGGGATCGCCAGCAGCAGGCCGGCAATCACCGCAATGGCCACCAGCTCGAGGGTGAGGGTCGCGCCCTGGGCCAGTTTGGGCAGCCACTTGATGATCACGGCCCAGTTCAGGCCCAGGTCGAAATGGGACAGCCAGCTGTAGTCGCCGTTCATTGGGTGCTCCTTGCAAAGCCGCGACTGGCGCGTTTTTCCAGGAAGTGCATGCCCGTCATGGCCAGCACGGTGAGGCCCAGGTACATGAACGCCGCCACCATGAAGAAGGTGAACGGCTGCTTGGTCACGGTCACGCCGATCTGCGCATGGCGCATGATTTCTTCGAGGCCGATCACCGATACCAGCGCGGTGTCTTTCATCAGGATCATGAACAGGTTGCCCAGGCCCGGTAGGGCGATGCGCCACATCTGCGGCATGATCAAGCGGGTGAAGATGCGAAACTTCGACAGGCCCAATGCCACACCGGCTTCACGGTGGCCCTTGGGAATGGCGAGGATCGCGCCACGGAACACTTCCGTGGCGTAGGCGCCAAAGCACAGGCCCAGGGCGATGACCCCGGCGGCGAAGGCGCTGAGGGAAAGGTCGGGGTTACCGAAAAACTCCCCGAGGGCACGCATCAGGTTGACCGTGCCGAAATAAATCAGCAACACCCACAACAGCTCGGGAATACCGCGAACGAGGGTCGAGTAAGCCCCGCCCAGCCACTGCAGCGGCTTGTATGGGGACGTCTTGGCCAAAGCGCCGGCCAGGCCGAGTACCAGCCCCAGGCACAGGGCCGTGAGCGCCAGCTTGACGGTCATCAGCGCGCCGGCGGCGAGCGCCGGGCCGAATCCGTAGAGATCGAAATTCATGGTGTTTTCATATCGCGGCAGGCAAAGCTGAAAGCCGACGCGCCCCTGGGAGCGCGTCGGGCATACCGTTCAGATCATTCGATGCTGAAAGGGAAGTACTTGTCGTTGATCTTCTTGTAGGTGCCGTCGGCCTTGATCTCTGCCAGGGCTTTGTTCAGGCGTTCGCGCAGCGGGTCGCCTTTGCGCACGGCGATACCGATCTTGTCGCTCTCGACCACCGGGTCGCCCTTGAATTCGTAGGCGGAACCGTCTTTGCTCTTGAGCCATTCGTACTGCACGTACTTGTCGGCGAGGATGCCGTCCAGGCGGCCGGACGTCAGGTCGAGGTAGGCGTTTTCCTGGGTGTCGTAGAGCTTGCTGGTGGTGTCTGGCAGCTTGTCTTCCAGGTAGGTGCCGGCCAACGTCGCGCGTTGTGCGCCGATGATCTTGCCTTTCAGGTAGGCCGCGTCGGTCTTGAAGTCTGCCGTGGCTTTAGGTGCGATGAACTGCAGCTTGTTGGAGTAGTACGGGTCGGTGAAGTCGACGGCCTGCTTGCGCTCGTCGGTGATCGACAGCGAGGACACCAGGAAGTCGAATTTCTTCGCGTTCAGCGCCGGGATGATGCCGTCCCAGTCCGATACATACACTTCGCACTTCTCGACTTTCATCTTGGCGCACAGGGCGTCGCCGATGTCTTTGTCGAAGCCGACGACGTTGCCGCTGGCATCTTTATTGTTGAACGGCGGGTAGGCCGCTTCGATCCCCATTTTCAGGGTTTCTGCCATGGCCGAGGCGCTGAACGCCATCGAAACGGCCGCGGCCAGAAGGAATTTTTTATAGTTCTGCATGCATGTTGCTCCGTTAGCGGTTGCTGGACATGAATTGTTTGCAGCGCGCCGAAAGCGGGTTTTCAAACACCTGCTGTGGCGATCCTTGCTCTTCGACCAGGCCTTGGTGCAAGAACACCACTTCACTGGACACCTGGCGGGCGAAGCCCATTTCATGGGTGACCAGCAGCATGGTGCGGCCTTCTTCGGCCAGCGCGCGGATCACATTAAGTACTTCCTGGACCATTTCCGGGTCAAGGGCCGAGGTGGGTTCGTCGAACAGGATGACTTTCGGCTGCATCGCCAGGGTACGCGCGATGGCCGCCCGCTGCTGCTGGCCGCCGGACAATTGCGCGGGGTAGGCGTGACGCTTGTCGCCGATGCCGACCTTGGCCAGCAGGGCTTCGGCCACTTCGATGGCTTCGGCCTTGCTCTGGCCGAGCACACGGCGTGGGGCCTCGATGATGTTGTCGAGGATGCTCATGTGCGGCCACAGGTTAAAGTTTTGAAACACAAACCCGATTTCGCTGCGCAGGCGGTTGATCTGCTTGCCGTCGGCGGCTATCAGCTCGCCGTTCTTCGCGGCCTTGAGCTTGAGCTCTTCGCCGGCCACCAGGATCTGGCCCTGGTGCGGGTTTTCCAGCAGGTTGATGCAGCGCAGGAATGTGGACTTGCCGGAACCGGAGGAACCCAGGATCGAGATCACATCGCCGTCGCGAGCGGTCAGCGAGATACCTTTGAGTACCTCCAGCTCACCATAGCGTTTATGCAAGTTGCGGATTTCAAGCGCGGGCGCGGCCAGAGCCATGTGCGGTCCTCATTGTGTTCGTTGCGTTCCTGCTGTTGGGTCGCCTTCCTGGCGAGGCGCCAACCTAGCATAGCGTCCGGATGGCAGCCAACAGCGCGGCGGATGCTTAACAGGTGGTCTGCGGCAAGGTGTCGCATCGACACAGCGGCGTGTCGCGCCATCAACAACCGAACAGCCGTTTGAACCTGAAAAACCCGCAGGCTTCGCGTGAAAAAGGGCGCGATGGTGCCAGCTTTGGGCGGGTGTTGGAAGGGTTAACCGGGCAAACGGTGATCATCGGCCCTTTTATGGGGCGTCACGTACTTTTTGTGTGTATTTGTGGTGCGCGCGTTCGGGTAAAAGTGAGTCGCTCGGTAACGCTGTAGCGGAATGCCAGCATTCTCAATGACTTGCGAGGGCTGCTGGATCGTCCTACAGCCCGCGTCAATCGGGGTTTTGTAACATTTTGGCGCAAATATTGCGTAAAAAATAAAGAACGCCCTGTTTGTTTCTTTTCACGTAAAAGGCACGCGCCGGGCGGACCGTTTTCGCAATTCCTCGTTTAAAGGTGTGTCAATGAGTAGTACGCATAGCTCCAATGACCTCGAACAGGGGCTCAAACCGCGTCACGTCACCATGTTGTCGATTGCCGGCGTCATCGGTGCCGGTTTGTTTGTCGGCTCCGGCCACGCGATCGCCGCCGCCGGCCCTGCGGTACTGCTGGCGTATGCCGCCGCCGGTGCGCTGGTGGTCTTGGTGATGCGGATGTTGGCCGAAATGGCCGTGGCGTCGCCGGACACCGGTTCGTTCTCTACCTACGCCGATCGGGCGATCGGTCACTGGGCCGGTTTCACCATCGGCTGGCTGTACTGGTGGTTCTGGGTGCTGGTGATTCCATTGGAAGCCAACGCCGCCGCGACCATCCTCCATGCCTGGTTCCCCGGCGTGGCCATCTGGGCGTTTACCCTGATCATCACCTTGCTGCTGACGGCGACCAACCTGTTCAGCGTGAAACACTACGGTGAGTTCGAGTTCTGGTTCGCGCTGATCAAAGTCGTCGCGATCGTGGGCTTTGTGATCCTCGGCCTGCTGGCGATCTTCGGCTTCCTGCCGACCAGCCAGGTCAGCGGTGTCTCGCACCTGTTCGACACCCAGGGCTTCATGCCGAACGGCATGGGCGCTGTGCTGGCGGCCATCCTGACCACCATGTTCTCGTTCATGGGCACCGAGATTGTCACCATCGCGGCCGCCGAGTCGAAGGACCCGGGCCAGCAGATCACCAAGGCCACCAACTCGGTGATCTGGCGGATTGGTTTGTTCTACCTGCTGTCGATCTTCATCGTGGTGTCCCTGGTGCCTTGGAACGATCCGACCCTGGCTGCCGTAGGTTCCTACCAGACAGTGCTGGAAAGCATGGGCATCCCGAATGCCAAGCTGATCGTTGACCTGGTGGTCTTGGTTGCCGTGACCAGCTGCCTCAACTCGGCGCTGTACACTGCCTCGCGCATGCTGTTTTCCCTGGGTCGTCGTGGTGATGCACCCGCCGTGTCCAAGCGCACCAACAAAAGCGGCACGCCTTACTGGGCGGTGATGCTGTCCACCGGCGCAGCGTTCCTGGCGGTCTTCGCCAACTACGTGGCACCGGCGGCGGTGTTCGAATTCCTGCTCGCCAGTTCCGGCGCCATTGCGTTGCTGGTGTACCTGGTGATTGCGGTGTCGCAACTGCGCATGCGTCAGAAGCGTACTGCGGCGGGCGAGACGCTCGCGTTCAAAATGTGGTTGTTCCCAGGCCTGACCTACGCGGTGATGGTGTTCATCGTCGGTACGCTGGGGATCATGCTGTTCCAGGAAGCCCATCGGGTCGAGATCATCGCGACCGGGGTCTTGAGCTTGCTGGTGGTGGCGGCGGGGCTGCTCGTTTCGAGCCGTCGCAAGGCCCAGAGCGTAGGCGCTGCAGTACTGAATTGATGTGATGGAGTGCGGTGCTTGATTGCGCCGCAGTTCAAATGTGGGAGGGGGCTTGCCCCCGATAGCGGTGTATCAGTCAATTAGATGTCGACTGGCACACCGCAATCGGGGGCAAGCCCCCTCCCACATTGCGTTTTGCGTCAGTCTTGGGAAATCACCAGCGCCTGGGATGCGGCGACGTAATCCGCCTGGAACTGCGGCGACTCGACCCACGCCAGGGCTGCCGCTTCATCCTCGGTGTCGGTAGCCCACTGCCGATATTCGATCAGTGCCGCCAGGATAAAGTCGGTGGCCTCTTCTTCGCCTTCCTGCTCCAGCACCAATGCCAACAGCGGGTGCGCCAGGAATGCCGTGCACAGCGCTTGCTGGCTGATTTCGCCGGCAGTACGCATCTCGACAAACAATTCAGTCAAATCCACCGACTCAAGATCGATGCGGCTGTCATCGCCGGCAAATGCATCCGGCTTGCTCGCGACGGCGCGTTGGGTACGGTTTTGCTTGGCCTTGGCCTTTGCCCGGTGGGCGCGTTTTTGCTGCTTGTTCGGCGAGGCCATGGGCTCACGTCCTTGGTTCAGGATCTGGGTGGGTATTGAAGCGCAGGTTGAGGGAAATCCCAAGGGGTTCTAGACGCGCGCCGTCATGCGACGGCCCGGTGTGCCGGGTGTTAGCGCGCCGTGCTTCAGCCATGCCAGCGCAATCGGCCACAGCCGATCCTCATACTCGCTGCGAAAGAACGCGAAATGTCCGACCTGTTTTTCTCCGATATCGTCAGGGGCGATGCGCAGGTGAGTGCGTTCGCTGCTGGCGAAGTAGCTCAGCAAGCGCTCGATGGCCGGCACGGTGCCGAAGGGATCGTCGGTGATGCTGATCGCCAGCACCTGCGCCGTTACCCGGGCAAACGGCAGTTCACCCAAGGCGCGCCCGCTGGGCCGTGTTTCATAGCTCGGCGTCGGCGTGCTCCAGTCCCGTACCACGCCGGCCGGCGTATCCTCCAGCCAGCCCAGGCGCTTGCCCGGGAAGTAGCCGAACAGCGCCGTCACCAGTGGCATCACCACATGCCACTTGCCAACCATGCGCCAGCGCCCGCTCGCGGCGTAATCGCGCCAGTAGGCGAATTGCGCGCCCACCGTCACCAGGCGCCGGATCACTGCGCCGGACGCCCCGAGCCCCGCTGCGCAGCCGCCGAAGCTGTGACCGACCACGTCGATCGGCTGCCCCGGGAACTCGCGCTGCGCCCGCTGCAATATCGCCTCGAAATCCAGGCGGCCCCAATCCGACCATGAGGCCTTGAAGCCTCGCAGCGAGCCACGGCGGGACTCGCCGATGCCGCGATAGTCGTAGGTGATGACATCGAAGCCGTTGGCGAACAGGTAGTCGGCGAAGCGTGAATAGTGGCGACAGCGCACGGAGGTGGCGGCGTTGATGATGACGACCGGGCGTGTAGGGTCGCTTCGGATGTGGCGCCAGGTGAAGCCGCCAAGCGGGTAGCCGTCTGCGGCGGGTGCTCTGAAGGAAGTGTTTTGGCTGGGTTGAGTTGCAGGCGTTAGCGAAGAGGCATCATTCAAATTCATCGTTTTGGGCCTGTGCCGATTTTTTATTTTTGGTAATGGTTGGCCAGTTTGCCAGCACTTGTACTTCGTTCCGCTGACTCACTAATCTCTGGCGCTCACAACGCCTACAACGCCCGCGCACAGTGGCTTGTTCCGAAAAAACCACGCATCTGAGAGAAACGACAGCCAACCATGGACAGATTAGACTGGCAGGCATCCATTACGGAGGTCTCTATGAGCATTCCACGTTCTCCCATCGTTTCGGAGTTTGAAACAGAAGAGCAAGCTGCCAGCTACGACCGTTGCCATACGGATTCAAGCACGGTCGCTTGTCTGGTACTCGGGAAATGGTTGTTCATCCAAACTACCTGGTGGTCTATCGGGTGACGGAGCACGTTGAGATAGTGATGGTGTTACACACTCGCCAGGAATATCCCAGGGATGTGATCGGGCCACACCACTCGACCTCACGCCAGTAGATGCTTAGGCTTGCGCCTTTGCAATCAGCGAGAGCGTCCTGATGACCCGCGACACCCTCGAACACCACCAGATTCCCCTCTACTTCGCCAGCGTCCTCCTGGCCGCCGCTTTCGGTCTGCTCGCGCCGTCATTGGCGCATGGCCTCGGCGTGCTGGTCACGCCGGCCATCGCGGTGCTGATGTATGCGATGTTCCTGCAAATCCCGTTTCTGCAGCTGCGCCAAGGCGTGGGCAACCAGCGGTTCCTGGCGGCGTTGCTGCTGGCCAATTTCGTTCTCGTGCCCGTGCTGGTGTGGCTACTGACGCGTGGCCTGGTGGAGCGCCCGGCGTTGCTGGTGGGGGCGTTGCTGGTGTTGCTGACGCCGTGTATCGACTACGTGGTGGTGTTTACCCATATCGGCAAGGGCGATTCGCGCTTGATGCTGGCCGCGACGCCGCTGCTGTTGTTGCTGCAGTTGGTGTTGTTGCCGGTGTACCTGGGGTTGATGTTGGGCGCGCAGTCCGCGGTGGTGGTGGAGGTGCGGCCGTTTGTCGAGGCGTTCCTGTTATTGATCGTGGTGCCGATGGTGCTGGCGGTGATCACCACCTCGCTGGCGCGGCGATCCTCGGTCGTCAACGCCTGGAACGATGCCTGGGCCTGGTTGCCGGTGCCGGCGATGGCCGCGGTGCTGTTTGTGGTGATCGGTTCGCAAATCACCGCGGTGGTGCGCGATATCAGCCTGTTGCTGCCGGTGATTCCGGTCTACGTTGGCTTCGTGCTGTTGGCGCCATTGATGGGGATGTTCGCCGCGCGCCTGTTCGCGCTGCCGGCGGTGACGGCGCGCGCGGTAACGTTCAGCGCGGCGACGCGTAACTCGCTGGTGGTGTTGCCCCTGGCGCTGGCGTTGCCCGAAGGCGTGCGCGGGTTGGCGGCGACGGCGGTGATCCTGCAAACCCTGGTCGAGTTGATTGGCGAGTTGATCTACGTTCGCCTGATCCCGACGTTGGTGTGGCGCGCAGATCGGCCGGGCACATGAATGTTCAGGGTTGTTCAGGCGCTATTTGGGATGTGTTGGGCACCATAAGCCGCCGCTCACTACCTGGCAGGACAACCGATGGATCAGCGCAACTCTTTTCGCCTGGAGTCTCTGGGCATTTTTCTGATTGCTTTGTTGTTATTTACGTTGGGGATCTGGGACCAGCAGCCTCAGGGGTTTGACGGACGCTGGGCGTTGTTCATGCAGGAAATGTTTCGCCATGGGGCGAGTCTTTTTCCCACCACCTACGGCCAGCCCTACGCGGATTATCCCGGTACGGCGACGTTCTTCAGTTTTGTATTCGCCCGGCTGTTCGGTGCGCCCAACCACCTGGCGAACGTCCTGCCCACCGCGCTGGCCTCTGCCGGAGTGGTGGCGCTGATCTATCGCTTGCTGGCGCCTTCCAGTCGCGCCTGGGCGCTGTTGACGGTGCTGCTGACCTTGCTCACCACCCAGTTGCTCGAAAAGTCGCGCTCGGTGTGCCTGGATCAGATGGTGGCGCTGTTGTGCGTAGGCAGCTTCTACCTGCTGCACAGTGGCGAACGCCTTGGCTCGCGGCTGCGGCAGTTGGCGGTGTTCCCCCTGTTTATCCTGGGCTTTGCGATTCGCGGGCCGTTGGGCTTGATCGAAGTCTGTGGGGTGGCCTGCGTGTATTGGGCGTTGGGTCGTCCGGGGGAGCGGGTCAGGCAAGTGCTGATCCACGGCGTTATCGGGTTGCTGCTGTTGGCATGTTGCTGGTGGCTGCTGATGCAGTTGGCGCGGATCAGTGGGGGCCAGGCCTTTGCCGATGAAGTGTTCAAGATGCAGGTTGGCGGGCGCCTCGATGAAATCGGCGAACCGTTCTATTTCTACTTCCAGCTGAGTCTGTACCGTTACTTCCCGGTGGTCCCCATGGCGTTGGCGAGCATGGTTGCGTTGCGTCATCGCTGGCCGGAACGCTGGGGCAATGACGACGTGCAACTGGTCGTGCGGCTCGGCGCCTGCGGCTTGATGATTCTGCTCGGGCTGTCGGTGCCGCACTTCAAGCGCGCTTATTACATCCTGCCCATGGTGCCGATGTTTGCCGCTGTCGCCGCCTATGGGCTGCTCCACGCACAGAACTGGTTCGTCGGGCTGCGTCGCTGTTACACATGGCTCGTCGCGGCGCTGCCGGCGTTGTGCGTGGTTGTAGTCTTCGTGTGTCGGCATGGGTGGCAGAAGCACGGTTACTGGCCGGACGTTTCGTTGCCGTTGCTGATCGGCGTGCTGGTGATCCTGCAGGGGGCGGTATTGATCGCCTGGCGTCGCGCCGGGCGTTTGGTGTGGCTCAGCGCGATCGCACTGGCGGCGCAGTGGTTGTTGCTGGTGACCGTGGTAGAGCCGGCCAAGGACCTGCAGTTCGACACCCGGCAATTTGTCAGTCAGGTGGAAGCGCTTCGCGCACAAGAGCCGGGACCGTTGGTGTTTGTCGGCCTTGCGCGGGACACCTGGGCCGTGCGCTACATGATGAACCTGGATCACGACGAGCAACCGCTGTTCATCGGGCGTAACCAGCTCGATCAGTTGGACTCGCTGCCACGGCCGTCCTGGGTGATCGTGGCGCGCAAGGAAACCGAGCAGTTGAAGGGCACACCGGTGGAACACCTGGCGCCGATGTTCAATGGGCGACTGAACGACAATCCGTTGTTGGTGTTCTTGCTCAAGTAGGCGGCGCGAGGCGGGTATTGCGTACTGGGGTGATGGTGAGCCACCCCGGTTCGGGATGGGTAAATCGAAGGCAACAAAAAACCCGCACTAGGCGGGTTTTTTGGGTGTTTCAGATGATCGTTGCACCACCTGAAACTTAATAGTGGTGCCCAGAGACGGAATCGAACCGCCGACACGGGGATTTTCAATCCCCTGCTCTACCGACTGAGCTATCTGGGCAACGGGGCGCATTAAACGGGTTTTTCAGGGGGTCGTCAAGCAAGTTTTCAAAAAATATTTAATTATTACCGTCGCTTACGTGCCGACCCCGGTTTTTGATCAATTATTGAGCAGGCGGCACGTAGCCTTCGGCCTTGGCGTAATCCTCGCCGGAAAAGAACTTGTCCATCTCGCCTTGCAGGTATTTGCGGTCTTCGGCGTTCATCATGTTCAGGCGTTTTTCGTTGATCAGCAGGGTCTGGTGTTTCTGCCAGTCGGCCCAGGCCTTGGCGGAGACGTGATCGAAAATGTCCTGGCCCTTGGCACCCGGGAACGGGGCGCGCTCCAGGGCGGGCAGTTCTTCGTGGTACTTGCGGCAGATGATGGTGCGGGTCATGACGAAACTCCTGCGTTCAATACGTCGGCCGCGCGCTTCAGCAGTTTTTTCACCGGGGCGGCAAGGCCCAGGCGCGGCGGGGTGGCGAGGTTATACCAGAGCCAGTCGGCCTCGGCCACGTGATGGGCGGATTCCTCGACCTGGACCAGCCAGGGTTCGATGGCCAGTTGGAAGTGGCTGAAGGTGTGGATCAGCCCCGGCAGTTCCTGTTGTTTGCCCAGCTCCAGCGCGTGCTGGTGGGCGAGGTGTTCGAGGTCTTGCAGGTCGTCCAGCTCCGGCAGGCTCCACAAACCGCCCCACAGGCCCGTGGACGGGCGACGGTAAAGCAGGATCGCGCCGTCGCCATTGGCCAGCATGGGCATCAGCGTGCGCTTCTGGGGGATGCTCTTGCGCGGCTTGGGGATCGGGTAGCGCGTCTCCAGGCCGAGCATGTGGGCTTCGCAGCCTTTTTCCAGCGGGCATAACAGGCAACTGGGCTTGCTGCGGGTACACAGGGTGGCGCCCATGTCCATCATTGCCTGGGTGTAGGCGTTGACGCGATCACGGGGCGTGAAGCGCTCTGCGGTGGCCCAGAGCTGTTTGGCCACTTTGGGTTCGCCGGGGTAGCCCTCCTGCGCGGTAAAGCGTGCCAGCACGCGTTTGACGTTGCCATCGAGGATCGGCGCGCGCAGGCCCATGCTCAGACTGGCGATCGCGCCGGCGGTGGACAGGCCGATGCCGGGCAGTTCGGTGAGTTTTTCCACGTCGCGGGGAAACTCGCCGCCGTGCTCGGCCACGACAATCTTCGCGGTCTTCTGCAGGTTGCGCGCCCGGGTGTAATAGCCGAGGCCGGTCCACAGGTGCAGCACCTCGTCTTCCGGCGCGGCCGCCAGGGCTTCGACCGTTGGCAGGGAGGCCATGAAACGGTCGAAGTAATTGAGCACGGTGCTGACCTGGGTCTGTTGCAGCATGATCTCCGAAACCCACACCCGGTAGGGCGTGATGCCCTGTTGCCAGGGCAGGTCATGGCGACCGTGGCGGTCGTACCAGTTCAGTACCGCCTCGGAAAACTGCTCGTTTCTCATCGTTTGAACAGGCCTTTCAACGCGTCTTTCAACTGCGGGTTAACTTTGTCGAGCTTCTCTTCCAGCTTCTCGTTGAGGCGGTTGCCGGCGGCCTTGATGGCGACCTGGCCGAGGCCGTCCTTGTCCAGGCGGCACGCCTTGGCGCCCAGCTCCAGCGGGCCACGGCAGCGCAGCGGCACTTCGATGCCCTGGAAGTTGGCGCCTACCTCGCAGGCGGGGTCCGGCACTTCGCGTTGATCGCCCTCGACGATGATGCCGACGCGATAATCCATGCCCAGCACGCGCAGGTCGATGTCGCCGTTGCCGTTGACCGTAAGGCCGGGGATACGCACCTTCAGGTCGGGGTTGTTGGCCACGCCGTTGCGCAACGTCAGGTTGCCCCTGAGTTCCTGGAACGGGGTGTCCTTGGCCCGTGGTTCGCTGCTCAAGGTCTTGCGGTTGAGCAGGGCGATGCCGGTACACAGTTGCTGTTCAAGGTTGGCGTTGAGCAGCACGCCGTTGTTGATCACGAAGCTGGCGTTGCCGTTGAGGCTGTCGATCAGTGCCTTTTGGCTGTTGCCGCGGCCGCTGAGGTTGCTGTCGAGGGTGATCTGGCCCTTGACCGGCGGCGTCTGCCCCTGGGCTTGCAGGATGCGCTCGACCGGCACTTGCTTGATGTGGCTTTGCAGGGCCAGCACTGGAATGTCCTGGCGCACATCGAGGCTGCCATTGGCCTGGAAGCTGCCGTTGTAGAGGCCGCCGCTCAGGCTGTCGAGCTTGAGCTGGCCGTCGAGGCCGCTGGCCTTGAGCATGGCGTTCTGGATCGGCAGCTTGCTCAGGGTCAGTTGGCCGAAGGCCAGGTCGGCCTCCACGTCCAGCGTGCGCAGGCGGGTCAGCGGCAGCAGCTTGTCGGTGCTCCAGGCGCCTTTGGTCGGGGCGTCCGGCAGCGGTGTGGTGCCACCGGCGGCCATGGCGCCGGCTTCGCTGTTCTGCACTTCGGCCTGGCGTGCGGCGGTTGCCCCCTTGGCGGACTCGGACTTGGCCGGCAGGTAATTGTCGGCGTTGAAGGTGTCGCCCTTGAGTTGCACGCGCAGCGATTGCTTGGCGAAATCGTCCACGGCAACGCGGCCGGTGAAGGTGCTGCCATCGAGTTTCAGGTTGAGGTCTTCCAGGGCCAGGCGGGTCGGCGTGCCTTGGAGGCGGCTGACCAGCTCGACTTTGCTCAGGCTGCCCTCGGCCATCGGTGGCAGCGGGTTGCCGATGCTGTCGAGGAACTTGGCCAGGTCGAACTGGGCGATCGACAGGGCGCCGCTGAGCTGCGGGGTCTTGTCCAGGTCGTTGACCTTCAGTTCGCCGAGGGCGCGCAACTGGTTGGCCGAGAGTTTCAGGTTGGTCCACTCGGCAATGTTGGCCGCCAGGTCCACCAGCAGTTGGCCCTGGGTGGAGAAGGTCACGGTTTTGCCTTGCAGCGGCTCGCCGGTGGCTTCGCCGCTGAACCGCATGTCTTCGAACTGATAACGCTTGAGCGCCCGCTGAATGCGCAGGTTGCCGTTGAGTTCGGTCTTGACGCGCATGACCGGCTGGTTGCTGCCGAGGAACGCGGTGAGCTTCAGCGGAATGCTCGCCCCTTCGTGGATGGCGCCTGCACTCAGTTGGATGCTTTCGGCGCTGAACTGCTTGCCGGTCTGTTCATCGTTGTATTCGATGCGGGCGTTGTTGATGGTCAGGCTGTCGATGTCCAGGCGGATGGGCTGCGGCGGTTTCTCTGCCTTCACCTCGGTCACCGGTGCCGTCGCTTGCACGGGGGTTGGCGTAGCGGTGGGCGCCTCGGGGGCGTTCTTGCCGATGTCTTCCCAGTTGCCGTGGCCTTGCTTGTCGCGGTTGAGGCGCAGGTTCAGGCCTTCGACGCGCACATCGCTCATCTGCACTTCGCGGCGCAGCAGCGGCAACACGCGTACCGACAGGCCGAGCATCTGCAGATCGGCGAACGGCTGGGTCGGGTTGGTCAGGGTCGCGACGCTGGCTTCGTGCAGTTCCAGGCCCAGCCAGGGGAACAGGCTCCAGCCGATGTCGCCATTGAGCGTCAGCTCGATGTGGGCCTTGTCGCGGGCAATCTGGCGAATCTCGTCTTTGTAGTCGTTGGGATCGAAGAGATGGGTCAGGGCAAAGCCGAGAGCCACAATGATCAGCAACAGCCCGAGAAGTACCAGACCCAGGATTTTGCCGAACGCTTTCATGGGCGAGTCCTTGTATGTCGATTTCAAAATTTAGCCGCAGAGTATAGCGCCCGATGGCCTGCGTCAGTTCACGGATCGTTACATTGTATCTAGCGCAGGGGGCGGTATTTTGGCGTCAAAAAACACAAAAAATCCGCGAAAGGTAGTGGCATTTTGGTTTTTCTGTCATCCACTGATGCTAATCTCTGCGCGTTCGTCCGCCTTCTGCGACGTAACGTCGCGCTTTAAATGGAGCTTTATTCAACAAAACGGTCACGCCCTGCGTGCAAGGCCGAAGGAGAGAGCGCCTGACGAACACATACTAATAACTGGGGGAAACACTAATGAGCACTAGCACTGCGGCGGGTATTGCTGCCGCGCAGCCTGCGTTCCTGTCCAAGGAGCGCATCATCGCCAAGCCCGGGTTCAACCGCTGGCTGGTTCCACCGGCCGCTCTGGCCATCCACCTGTGTATCGGCATGGCCTACGGCTTCTCGGTGTTCTGGTTGCCGCTGTCCAAGGCGCTGGGGATCAGCGCGCCGGTGGCCTGTGCGCTGGATATGAGCTTTATCGCTCAGGTCTTCTCGTCTCAGTGCGACTGGCCGATCTCCATGCTGGGCTGGATCTACACCCTGTTCTTCATCTTCCTGGGCTGCTCGGCAGCGATCTGGGGCGGCTGGCTGGAACATGCCGGGCCACGCAAGGCGGGCGTCGTCTCGGCGCTGTGCTGGTGTGGCGGCCTGCTGATTTCGGCGCTGGGGATTTATACCCACCAGATCTGGCTGATGTGGATCGGCTCCGGGGTCATTGGCGGTATCGGCCTGGGCCTGGGTTATATCTCGCCCGTGTCGACCCTGATCAAGTGGTTCCCGGACAAGCGCGGCATGGCCACCGGCATGGCGATCATGGGCTTCGGCGGCGGCGCGATGGTGGGGGCTCCCCTGGCGGCAGCGCTGATGGGGCACTTCGCTTCGCCGACCAGCGTCGGCGTGTGGCAGAGCTTTCTGGTGATGGCGGCGATTTACTTCGTGTTCATGATCGGTGGCGCGCTGTCCTACCGCGTTCCGCCGACCGGCTGGAAGCCTGAGGGCTGGACCGCGCCGGTGAAAAAAGCCAGCAATGCGATGATCACCCATCGTCACGTTCACGTGAACGTCGCCTGGAAAACCCCGCAATTCCGTCTGGTCTGGCTGGTGCTGTGCCTGAACGTATCGGCCGGTATCGGCATCCTCGGCATGGCTTCGCCGCTGCTGCAGGAAGTGTTCGGCGGCAAGTTGCTGGGTGTGGACGTGCCGTTCGGCCAACTGAATGCCGGGCAACTGGCCTCGATCGCGGCGATCGCGGCGGGCTTCACCGGGCTGTTGAGCCTGTTCAACATCGGTGGCCGGTTCTTCTGGGCGTCGTTCTCCGATTACCTGGGCCGTAAAAACACCTACTTCGTGTTCTTCGCCCTGGGCTTTGCCCTGTATGCGCTGATCCCGAACCTCGGGCACCTGGGCAACGTGGCGCTGTTCGTGGCGGCGTTCTGCATCATCCTGTCGATGTACGGCGGCGGTTTTGCGACGGTTCCGGCTTACCTGGCCGACCTGTTCGGCACCCAGATGGTCGGCGCGATCCATGGTCGCCTGCTGACCGCCTGGGCTGCGGCGGGCGTGCTGGGCCCGGTGTTGGTGAACTACCTGCGTGAATATCAGTTGAGCATCGGCGTCGAACGCGCCGCCGCCTACGACATCACCTTGTACATCCTCGCCGGCCTGCTGGTGCTGGGTTTCATCTGCAACCTGCTGGTGCGCCCGGTGGCCGACAAGTACTTCATGAGCGACGCCGAACTGGCCGCCGAACAGGCGCTGGGCCATGACAAGGGTGCCGATTCGAGCACCGTGCTGGAGTGGAAAGCCTCCGCCGGCAGCAAGCCGCTGGCTGTCGCGGCCTGGTTGGTGGTGGGTATTCCGTTGGCGTGGGGTGTGTGGGTGACCCTGCAAAAGACGGCGGTACTGTTCCACTAAGTTGACTGCAGGCGGGCGCACCATCCTGGAGCGCCCGCTTGTATGCACATGTCTAGCGTCGACCTTCCTCGCTTCAACTCGTCAGTCTTATCCCCTTCGATGTTTCTGTTTAGCGCCCGCGCCCCTATAATGGCTGCCTTTTTCGCCCAATGATTTTGCGGAGCTGGTGATGGCCGAACGTAAGGCGTCCGTCGAGCGCGACACTCTGGAAACCCAGATCAAAGCCTCGATCAACCTGGATGGCACCGGAAAGGCCCGATTTGATATCGGTGTACCTTTTCTTGAGCACATGCTGGACCAGATCGCCCGTCATGGGCTGATCGACCTGGATATCGTCAGCAAGGGCGACCTGCATATCGACGACCACCACACGGTGGAGGATGTCGGTATCACCCTCGGCCAGGCTTTCGCCAAGGCCATCGGCGACAAAAAAGGCATCCGTCGCTACGGCCACGCCTATGTCCCGCTGGATGAAGCGCTGTCGCGTGTGGTCATCGACTTCTCCGGCCGCCCCGGCCTGCAGATGCACGTGCCCTACACCCGCGCCACCGTGGGCGGCTTCGACGTCGACCTGTTCCAGGAATTCTTCCAGGGCTTCGTCAACCACGCCCTCGTCAGCCTGCACATCGACAACCTGCGCGGAACCAACACCCACCACCAGATCGAAACCGTGTTCAAGGCCTTCGGTCGCGCGCTGCGCATGGCGGTGGAGCTGGATGAGCGCATGGCCGGGCAAATGCCATCGACCAAGGGCGTCCTGTAATGCAGACGGTCGCGGTTATCGATTACGGCATGGGCAACCTGCACTCGGTGGCCAAGGCCCTCGAGCACGTAGGGGCCGGCAAGGTGCTGATCACCAGCGATGCCACGGTGATTCGCGAGGCTGACCGCGTGGTGTTCCCGGGCGTTGGCGCGATTCGCGATTGCATGGCCGAAATCCGTCGCCTGGGCTTCGACAGCCTGGTGCGCGAGGTCAGTCAGGACCGGCCGTTCCTCGGCATTTGCGTGGGCATGCAAGCCTTGCTCGAGCGCAGTGAAGAGAACGACGGCGTCGACTGCATCGGCCTGTTTCCAGGCGAAGTGAAGTTCTTCGGCAAGGACCTGCATGAAGACGGCGAGCACCTGAAAGTCCCGCACATGGGCTGGAACGAAGTGCGGCGCACCGTGGATCACCCGCTGTGGCATGAGATCCCGGACATGGCGCGCTTTTACTTCGTCCACAGCTACTACATCGCCGCCGGTAACCCGCGCCAGGTGGTGGGTGGCGGGCACTACGGCGTCGACTTCGCCGCCGCGCTGGCCGAAGGTTCGCGTTTTGCGGTGCAGTTCCACCCGGAGAAGAGCCATACCCATGGCCTGCAATTGCTGCAGAACTTCGCTGCGTGGGACGGTCGCTGGTAGATGGCCAAGAAACCGAAGCTGCCGATCCTGAACCTCACGCCCGAACAGGAACGTGAGGCTACCAACAAGATCAAGCGCTTCATGGAGGACCGTTTCGAGCTCAAGCTGGGCTCGTTCGAGGTTGCCGAGATCCTTGAGTTGTTCACCATTGAAGTTGCGCCGCACTATTACAACAGGGCGATTTTCGATACGCAGACGCTCCTTAGGGAACGGTTCGAAAGCATCGAAAGCGACCTGTGGTCGCTTGAGAAACCCTGATTTCCCAAGCATTGCTGAATATCGAATAAGGTTTGCCAGATGCTGATTATCCCCGCTATCGATCTCAAGGACGGCGCTTGCGTGCGTCTGCGCCAGGGCCGCATGGAAGATTCCACGGTGTTTTCCGACGACCCGGTGAGCATGGCTGCCAAATGGGTGGACGGTGGTTGCCGTCGCCTGCATCTGGTGGACCTGAACGGCGCCTTCGAAGGCCAGCCGGTCAATGGCGAAGTGGTGACTGCGATCGCTAAGCGCTACCCGAACCTGCCGATCCAGATCGGCGGCGGTATCCGCTCCCTGGAAACCATCGAACACTACGTCAAGGCCGGCGTAAGCTACGTGATCATCGGCACCAAGGCCGTGAAAGACCCGGCCTTCGTCGCCGAAGCCTGCCGCGCGTTCCCAGGCAAGGTGATCGTCGGCCTGGACGCCAAGGACGGTTTCGTCGCCACCGACGGCTGGGCGGAAATCAGCACGGTGCAGGTGATCGACCTGGCCAAGCAGTTCGAAGCCGACGGCGTGTCCGCCATCGTTTATACCGACATCGCCAAAGACGGCATGATGCAGGGCTGCAACGTACCGTTCACCGCTGCGCTGGCGGCGGCGACCAGGATCCCGGTGATCGCGTCCGGTGGCATCCACAACCTGGGTGACATCAAGTCGCTGCTGGATGCCCGGGCCCCTGGAATCATCGGCGCGATCACCGGCCGCGCAATCTACGAAGGCACCCTGGACGTCGCCGAAGCCCAGGCTTACTGCGATGCCTACAACGGCTGAGGACTGACCATGGCGCTGGCCAAACGCATCATCCCTTGCCTGGACGTCGACAACGGTCGCGTGGTCAAGGGCGTCAAGTTCGAGAACATCCGTGACGCCGGCGACCCGGTGGAAATCGCCCGTCGCTACGATGAGCAAGGTGCCGACGAGATTACCTTTCTCGACATCACCGCCAGCGTCGACGGCCGTGACACCACGCTGCATACCGTCGAGCGCATGGCCAGCCAGGTGTTCATCCCGCTGACCGTGGGCGGTGGCGTTCGCACCGTGCAAGACATCCGCAACCTGCTCAATGCCGGCGCGGACAAAGTCTCGATCAACACCGCCGCAGTGTTCAATCCGGAGTTCGTCGGCGAAGCCGCACAGCACTTCGGCTCGCAATGCATCGTGGTGGCCATCGACGCCAAGAAAGTCTCCGGCCCCGGCGAACCGCCGCGCTGGGAGATCTTCACCCACGGCGGGCGCAAGCCGACCGGCCTGGACGCGGTGGAGTGGGCGATGAAGATGGAAGGCCTGGGCGCCGGTGAAATCCTGCTGACCAGCATGGACCAGGACGGCATGAAAAACGGCTTCGACCTCGGCGTGACCCGTGCCATCAGCGATGCGCTGGGCATTCCGGTGATCGCGTCCGGCGGCGTCGGCAACCTGCAGCACCTGGCCGACGGCGTGATCGAAGGCCACGCCAGTGCCGTGCTGGCGGCGAGTATTTTCCACTTCGGCGAATACACCGTCCCCGAGGCCAAGGCGTACATGGCCGCGCGCGGTATCGTGGTGCGCTAAACGCTGCTGGACACCATGGCAAGTGCGCGGCACTCTCTGCGCTTGCCATGGATTCCGGTAACTTTCATGTTCAAAGACCTGTTGCTCGCGCTCGCCAGTACCTCCGTGCTCATGATCGGAGTGGCCCAAGCCGAAGAATCGTCTGACGCCTCCCTGGTGTTGCTGACGGAAAACTTCCCGCCCTACAACATGGCGAAAAACGGCAAGAACTTCGCCAAGGACGAGAATATCGAAGGCATCGCCGTGGACATCATGCGCGAAACCTTCAAGCGTGCTGGCATTTCCTACAGCCTCACTCTGCGCTTTCCTTGGGAGCGGATCTACAAACTCGCCCTGGAAAACCCCGGCTACGGTGTGTTCGTGATGGCCCGCCTGCCGGAGCGCGAAGCGCTGTTCAAATGGGTCGGCCCTATCGGCCCGGATGACTGGGTGATGCTGGCCAAGGCCGACAGCAAGATCCGGCTCGACGAGCTGGCGCAGGCGCGGCGCTACAAGATCGGCGCGTACAAGGGCGACGCGATTGCCGAGACCCTGGAGAAGCAGGGCCTCAAGCCAGTGCTGGTGCTGCGTGACCAGGACAACGCGCAAAAGCTGCTGGATGACCAGATCGACCTGTGGGCCACCGGCGACCCGGCCGGCCGCTACCTGGCGCGCCAGGTCGGTGTGACCGGGCTCAAGACTGTGCTTCGCTTCAACAGTGCCCAGTTGTACCTGGCGCTGAACAAGGATGTGCCGGACGAAACGGTGGCCAAGCTGCAGGCAGCGTTGGATCAGTTGCGCGAGGAAGGCCTGCTCGACCAGATGATGGCGCGCTATTTGTAGCGATAGGTGCCGTTCTTGCCGTGCCCTGCCATCGCCTGATTGCTGCGCACGCTGATCATCAGTTTGATATCAATCCAGTCCACGCCCTGGGCCTTGAGCTTGGGCAGCTCGCGTTCGAGCACCGCCAGGGTTTGTGGATACGGATGGCCGATCATTACCGCTGAGCCCTGTTTATGGGCCAGTTTGATGGCGCTCTGCAATTGCGTGGTGATCGCGGCTTCGGTGCGTTCGTCGTCGAGGAACACATCCCGCGAGACACTGGCCAGGCCGATCTTCTGCGCTTCGGCGGCGCCGACGGTCTGCGCGCTGGTGCGGCTGTCGACAAAGAACTTGTGGCGCCGTTGCAGCTCGCCCATCAGCCAGGCCATGGCTTCGGGCTGGGCGGTCATGCGGCTGCCCATGTGGTTGTTGATGCCAGCGGTGTAGGGCACGGCCTTGAACGCGGCGTCCAGGCGCTTGCCGAGCTCCTCGATAGGCAACTCGGGGTGCCAGGCGAACGGGCCGGTGGCCGGGTCCATGGGCATGTGCAGGATCACGATCTTGCCGGCCTTGTGCGCTTCGCGGGCGAATTCGGCGGCGTGGGGCGTGTCGGGCATGATCGCCGTGGTCACCGGGCCGGGCAGGGCCAGCACACGGCGATCCCGGGGCAGGTTTTGCCCCAGGTCGTCGATGATCAGGGTCAGGTAGGCTTTGTGCGGTTCGCTGGCCGGGGTCGCGTGGGCGACCCCGGCCAGGCTGCACAGTGCAGCGATGATCAGGGCAACGCGCATATCAACGGCTGCGCGTGATGCTCAAGCCCTTGAGCAGGCTCAACGCCTGGGCCAGTTGGTAGTCATCGTCCTGTGGCATCGGCTTGGCCTTGGCGCTGCTGCCGGTCGGCTGGTCGGCGCCGCCGTTGCCATTGCCGAGGTGGCCTTGCAGGTCGGCTTCCTTGTAGTACTCGCTGTCGACCTCGTTGGTGATCTTGGCCTTGCGCACTTCGATGTCCGGCACGATGCCCTGGGCCTGGATCGAGCGGCCGTTTGGCGTGTAGTACAGCGCGGTGGTGATTTTCAGGGCGCGCTCGTTGTTCAGCGGCAACACGGTTTGCACCGAGCCTTTGCCGAAACTGGTGGTGCCCATCAGTACACCGCGCTTCTGGTCTTGCAGGGCGCCGGCGACGATCTCCGAGGCCGAGGCGCTGCCGCCGTTGATCAGCACGGCCAGTGGCACATTTTCGCTGAGGTCGTTGCCGGTGGCCGAGAAGCGCAGTTCGGAGTTGGCGATACGGCCCTTGGTGTAGACGATCAGGCCTTTGGTGATGAAGTGGTCGACCACTTCCACCGCCGACTGCAGCACGCCACCGGGGTTGTTGCGCAGGTCGAGCACGATGCCGTTGAGCTTCTTGCCGTTGTCTTTACGCAGCTTGGCCAGGGCCTTGGCCACTTCGTCGCCGGTCTTGACCTGGAACTGGGTGATGCGGATGTAGCCGTAGCCCGACTCCAGCAACTGGCTCTTCACGCTCTTGACCGTGATGGTCGCGCGGGCCAGGGTCACGTCGAACGGCGCGCCGCCGTCGCGCACCAGGGTCAGGGTGATTTTCTGGCCGATCTTGCCGCGCATCTTGTCGACGGCTTCGGTCATGGTCTGGCCACGGGTCGGCTGGCCGTTGATCTTGACGATCAGGTCACCGGCCTGGATGCCGGCCTTGGACGCCGGGGTGTCGTCGATCGGCGAGACCACTTTGATCTGGCCGTCTTCGGCGCCGACTTCAATGCCCAGGCCACCGAACTCACCGCTGGTGCTTTCCTGCAGCTCGGCGAAATCTTCCGGGCCGAGGTAGGCGGAGTGCGGGTCGAGGTTGCTGAGCATGCCCTTGATGGCATTTTCCAGCAGGGTCTTGTCGTCCACGGGTTCGACATAGGCTGCCTTGATCCGGTCCATGACCTCGGCAAAGGTGCGCAACTCCTCCAGCGGCAACGGCGCCTTGGTGGTCGCGGCCATGCCGGCGGGTGCAGCCGGTTCGGCCTGGTCGGCGAAAGCCAGAGGCGCGCCGATCACCAGGGCGATCGTCAGGGCCAGCGAAGTGAGGCGGGACAAATACAGCATGTCGAACGAACTCCTAATGTAGATGCGACCCTATCCTTGGGTGCGGCACCATTGTGCAGGATCGCTCGGGCGGCCCTGCTGACGAATAGCGAAGTACAGCGCCGGGGTGTCCTGGCCGCCACTGTTACCGACAGTGGAGATGGATTCCCCGGCTTTTACCACATCACCTGCCGACTTGAGTAAAGTCTGATTGTGGCCATAAAGACTCAAATAGCCATTACCGTGGTCGAGAATCACCAATAAACCGGCGCCCCGCAGCCAATCGGCAAACACCACGCGACCGCCGTGGACGGCGTGGACCTGGCTGCCGGCGGCCGCGCTGATCATCACCCCGTCCCACTTGGCGCGGGTGTCATCGCCGCGGGTTTCCCCAAAGCGTGCCAGCAGTCGACCATCAACCGGCCACGGAAGTTTGCCGCGCGCGGAAGCAAAAGGCCCACCGAAGGATTCGCCCGCGCTGGAAACCAGCGGCCCGGGCGCTGCATGCGCCGGTTTACGTGGGGCCGGAGCGTCGGTAGTGGCTGCCAGTTCGGCCTCACGCTGGCGCTTTTTTTCCGCTTCCTGCTGGGCGATCAGCGCTTTCTGTCGCGCTTCTTCGGCCTCGCGTGCCTGGCGGGCCAGGGTTTCTTCGATGGTTTTCAATACTTTGGCCAGGTCGGCCTGGTCCTGCTCGCGGGCTTGCAGCTTGGCGTCGCGGGCCTTTACGTCGTCATTGAGCTTGGCCAGGGCCAGTTGGCGCTCCTTGCGCACCTTGTCGAGCTGGTCGCGCTGGCTGTCGAGGCTGCTTTTCTGGTCGAGCAGTTGCGATTGCTGGTCGGCGATTTCCTGTTCGACGTTGGCCAGTTGGCGCAGGGTCTCGTTGAAGCCCTTCAATTGGGCAAGGCGTGCCTTGCTCAGGTAATCATAGTAGGTCAGGGTGCGCGCGAACTTTTCCGGGTTCTGCTGGTTGAGCAGCAGCTTGAGGTACTCCTGGCGGCCACTCTGGTAGGCGGCGCGGGCCTGGATCGCGATCAGGCGTTGTTGTTCAACGCGGGCGCTCTGGAGTTTTTTTTTCTCAGCGTCGAGTCGCTCCAGTTCCGACTCGCTCTTCTTTAATTCTTTTTGTAGCTCCTGGACCTGCTTCTCCAGCTTGCCCATCTCGGTTTCCGTGCCGCGCAGGTCTTTCTGCACCCCGGATTTTTCTTCCTGGAGCTTGCCGAGCAGTTTTTTCAGCTCGGTGATGTCCTGACGCGTAGCGTCCAACTGTTGTTGGGTTTGCGCGCGCTCATCGGCAAATGCCGGTTGGAGCAGGCAGACGAGAGCGAGGGTAATCAAGGCGCGAAGCATAGAGGCGGGCGACACCAGGGAAAGGGACGGCCTAGTATGCCCGGCAAGCGCTGCAAAAAAAACGCCCAATTCGGGCTTCTGGGCAAGATAGGTGCCGAGCGGCAGTGGTATGGCGAAAAGACATCTACCCAACACCGCGAGTCTAGTGTGGGAGGGGGCTTGCCCCCGATTGCGGTGTGTCAGCTGAATAGGTGTTGGCTGATCCACTGCTATCGGGGGCAAGCCCCCTCCCACATTGAACTCTCGGTGTGGTTTAGATCAGACCAGGATCGAGGTGCCGGTCATCTCTTTGGGCTTTTCCAGCCCCATCAACATCAGCATGGTCGGCGCCACATCGGCCAGCACGCCGCCTTTGCGCACTTTCAGGTCACGCTTGCCGACGTAGATGAACGGCACCGGCTCGGTGGTGTGGGCGGTGTGGGCCTGGCCGGTGGACTCGTCGGACATTTGCTCGCAGTTGCCATGGTCGGCGGTGATCAGCGCTTCGCCGCCGACTTTTTCCAGGGCGTCGACGATGCGGCCCACGCACAGGTCCAGGCATTCCACGGCCTTGATCGCGGCGGCCAGGTTGCCGCTGTGGCCGACCATGTCGCCGTTGGCGTAGTTGACCACGATCACGTCATAACGCTGGTGTTCGATGGCGTCGACGATCTTGTCGGTGACTTGCGGCGCGCTCATTTCCGGTTGCAGGTCGTAGGTCGCGACTTTCGGCGACGGGATCAGGATGCGCTCTTCGCCCGGGAACGGTTCTTCGCGGCCGCCGGAGAAGAAGAAGGTCACGTGGGCATACTTCTCGGTTTCGGCGATGCGCAGTTGGGTCTTGCCGTTTTTCGCCAGGTAGTCGCCCAACACGTTTTCCAGGCTGCCGGGGGCAAAAGCCGACGGGGCCGGGATGTTGGCGGCGTATTGGGTGAGCATCACGAACTCGATTTTCGGCTGGCGCGCGCGTTCGAAGTCCTTGAAACCCGGGTCGACGAACACATGGCTCAGCTCGCGAGCACGGTCGGCGCGGAAGTTCATGAACACCACGGCGTCGCCGTCTTCCACTTTCACCGGCTCGCCGATGGTGGTGGCCTTGACGAACTCATCGCTCTCGCCGCGCGCGTAGGCGGCTTCCAGGCCTTCCTGGGCGGTGGCGGCGTTGAATTCGGCCTGGCCGTCGACGATCAGGTTGTAGGCCTGGGACACGCGGTCCCAGCGGTTGTCGCGGTCCATCGCGAAATAGCGACCGACCAGGCTGGCGATGCGGCCCTTGCCGAGGGCGGCGAAGGTGGCGTCCAGCAGTTCGATCGACGATTGCGCGCTTTTCGGCGGCGTGTCGCGGCCGTCGAGGAAGGCGTGCAGGTAGATCTTGTCGGCGCCGCGCTTGAAGGCCAGTTCGGCCATGGCCACGAGGTGGTCCTGGTGGCTGTGTACGCCGCCGTCGGACAGCAGTCCCATGAAATGCACGGCCTTGCCGGCGGCGACGGCTTTATCGACGGCCGCGCAGATGGTCGGGTTCTCGAAGAACTCGCCGTCGCGGATCGCTTTGGTCACGCGGGTGAAGTCCTGATAGACCACTCGTCCGGCGCCGAGGTTCATGTGGCCGACTTCCGAGTTGCCCATTTGGCCATCCGGCAGGCCCACATCCATGCCCGAACCGGAGATCAGCCCGTTGGGCAAAGTGGCGGTCAGACGGTCCAGCACCGGCTTGTTGGCCGAGTACACGGCGTTGTCGTGGTGGCTTTCACTGTGTCCGAAGCCATCGAGAATTATCAGGACCAAAGGTTTAGGCGTCGTAGTCATAGATCCTCTCGCGGCGGTAATTGATGAAGGGGATTGAAAAGGGAGTGGCAGTTTAAAGCGAAGTTCCGACCACGTCACCGCTTTACGGGGGTTGGCCCCCCCTGACGGCTGTGTATACTTACCGCCATTTTAACGCCCTGGAACCTCCTTGATGGTTGATCACCTGATTGCATTTGCCACTGCCCACTACCTGCTCGCGGGTGCCTTCGTCATCCTGCTGGCGCTGCTGATCGCTCATGAAATGAGCCGCGGTGGCCGCAGCCTGAGCACGTCGGAGCTGACCGCGCTGGTCAACAAGGATGAGGCCGTTGTCGTGGATATCCGTCCGGCCAAGGATTTTGCCGCCGGTCATATCGTTGGCGCCCTGAACATCCCCCAGGACAAGCTGATCGCGCGCCTGGCCGAGCTGGAGAAGCACAAGGCCAAGACCATCATCCTGGTCGACGCGCAAGGCCAGCACTCCGGCACCCACGCCCGCGAAATGCTCAAGACCGGCTTCACCGCCGCCAAACTGTCTGGTGGTATCAGCAGCTGGCGCGCCGACAACCTGCCACTGGTGAAGTGATATGAGCCAGGTTGTCGTGTATTCCAGCGATTGGTGCCCTTACTGCATGCGGGCCAAGGCCTTGCTGGAGAAGAAGGGGGTTGCCTTCGAAGAGATCAAGGTCGACGGCAAACCCCAGGTGCGCGCCGAAATGGCCCAGAAGGCGGGACGCACGTCCGTGCCGCAGATCTGGATCGGCGCCAAGCACATCGGTGGATGCGATGACCTGTTTGCCCTTGAGCGCGCCGGTAAACTGGACGCGCTGCTTCACGTCTGACTCCTAAACCCTAAAAGACCCAAGATCAAGAAGGATCTGCGATGACTGACCAACAGAACACCGAAGCAGCAGAAGCCCAAGGCCCACAGTTTTCGCTGCAGCGCATCTATGTGCGTGACCTGTCGTTCGAAGCGCCGAAAAGCCCGGCCATCTTCCGTCAGGAGTGGACCCCAAGCGTCGGGCTGGACCTGAACACCCGTCAAAAAGCCCTGGAAGGCGACTTCCACGAAGTCGTGCTGACCCTCTCGGTCACCGTCAAGAACGGCGAAGAAGTGGCCTTCATCGCTGAAGTGCAACAGGCCGGTATCTTCCTGATCCAGGGCCTGGACGAAGCGTCCATGAGCCACACCCTGGGCGCGTTCTGCCCGAACATCCTGTTCCCGTATGCCCGCGAGACCCTGGACAGCCTGGTCACCCGTGGCTCGTTCCCGGCGCTGATGCTGGCTCCGGTGAACTTCGATGCCCTGTACGCGCAAGAGCTGCAGCGCATGCAACAGGAAGGTTCGTCGACAGTTCAATAAGTCGATGCGCTAAAAATGTGGGAGGGGGCTTGCCCCCGATTGCGGTGTGTCAGCTGAATAGGTGTTGGCTGACCCACTGCTATCGGGGGCAAGCCCCCTCCCACATTTGTTATGTGTGTTACTTGAAGCCGAGTTGGCGCCAGCCTTCGTAGACGGCGACGGCGACGGTGTTCGATAAGTTCAGGCTGCGGCAACCTTCGCGCATCGGCAAACGCAGGCGATGGCCGTCGGGCAGGGCGTCGAGCACCTCGGCCGGCAGGCCACGGCTTTCCGGGCCGAACAGGAAGGCGTCGCCGTCGGCGAAGCTGGCGTCATGGAACGGCCGCGAGCCCTTGGTGGTGAACGCGAACAACCGAGGGTGGCCGAGGCTTTCCAGGCAGCTGGCGAGGTCAGCGTGGCGTTGCAGGGTGGCATACTCATGGTAGTCCAGCCCGGCGCGGCGCAGGCGCTTGTCGTCCATGTCGAAGCCCAGCGGCTCGATCAAATGCAGGTGGCAGCCACTGTTGGCGCACAGCCTGATAACGTTGCCGGTATTCGGCGGAATTTCTGGTTGAAAAAGGATGACGTGAAACATGCACGGCTCCGAAGGCAAAGATGCGCTGCATTCTACCCTCGAAGAAGACCCCAGGCCGAAGCTATTGCCAAGGGTTTTGGGCTCTTTGGCGATTGTCGGCCTGATGGTGGGCCTGATGATCGGGCGCCTGACCGCCCCGGACCCGGTCGAATTGCTGCAGGTGACGCCGGCGGCCGACAGTGTGGTGGTGTGGTTCAACAGCGAACCCAAGCTGCATGGCGAGCATATCGACGGCACCGTGGCGCTGTTGTTCGACGCGCAGGGCAAGGCCGCCAGCGGGCAGCTCAAGGTCAATGACAAGGATGTGAACTGGCGCGTGCGCAAGACCGATGGCGGCCTGTTGCTCAACCTGGTGGCGGCGCGGCCGTTGCGTGGGGAATGGTCGGGAGAGGAAGCTGAAGGCCGCTGGCGGCTGGAGATCCATCTCCAAGAGCAATAAAAGAGGGAGTTCCCGGCCTGCCTGTACCAGGGCTCCCAAAACGGGATGAAGCCATCCGGCTTCGTGTTAAAGAGGGAATCCCCGGCCTGCCTGTACCGAGGTTCCCGAAAGCGGTGTGGAGCGCGACGCGGTTCGCATCAAGCACCCCGGGTGTAAAGAGGGGATTCTCGGCCTGCCTGTACCAAGGTCCCCGAAACTGGGTTGTATCAGGGTTATTGCAGGGCGCGTGCCACACTGGCCAAGTTGCTCGAAAAAAAACGCTCCAGACAGCGAAAAGCCCCGGAATACGGGGCTTTGGCGTTTTCGGTTGGCTGATTTCAGGCGGCGGTGCGAAGGTTTGAGGTGTTGGCGCCGTGCCCGATGCCGGTTCATGGTGCATTGAAGCGGTGCATGGTCGCCAAACCTTGCGCAGATCCAAATGTGGGAGGGGGCTTGCCCCCGATTGCGGTGGATCAGTCATGTAGATGCCGACTGACATGCCGCTATCGGGGGCAAGCCCCCTCCCACATTCGATCTTCAGTGGGGCTGAAATTCAGCCCTCGTCCCCGTCGTCATCATCCGCGCCATCGACCTTCATCCCCAGTTCCTTGATCTTGCGCGTCAGGGTATTGCGGCCCCAACCCAGCAGCACGGCGGCATCGCGACGGCGGCCGGCGGTGTGCTTGAGGGCGGTTTCGATCATGATCCGTTCGAAGGCCGGCACGGCGCTGTCCAGCAGGTTCGACTGGCCGCGTGCCAGGGCCTGGTCGGCCCATTGGCGCAGCGCCTGTTCCCAGTTGGTCACGGGGGCCGAATCCTGCGGCAGGCTGAGCAGCTCCGGCGGCAGGTCGCTGATATGCACTTCGCGCCCGGACGCCATGACCGTGATCCAGCGGCAGGTGTTCTCCAACTGGCGCACGTTGCCGGGCCACGGCAGGTTCTTCAGGTATTCCTCGGTCTCGCTTTTCAGCAGCTTCGGCTCGACGGCCAGCTCCTGGGCGGCGCGGCTGAGGAAGTGGCGCGCGAGGGTCGGGATGTCTTCGCGACGGTCCGACATGCGCGGGATGTGGATGCGGATCACGTTGAGGCGGTGAAACAAGTCCTCACGGAACTTGCCCGCATGCACCAGGGTTTCCAGGTTCTGGTGAGTCGCGGCGATGATACGCACGTCAACCTTGACCGGCGTATGCCCGCCCACACGGTAGAATTCGCCGTCCGCCAGCACGCGCAGCAAGCGGGTCTGGGTATCGGCCGGCATGTCGCCGATTTCATCGAGGAACAGCGTGCCGCCGTCCGCCTGTTCAAACCGCCCGCGCCGCAGGTTGGCCGCGCCGGTGAAGGCGCCTTTCTCGTGGCCGAACAGCTCGGACTCCATCAAGTCCTTCGGAATCGCTGCCATGTTCAGCGCGATGAACGGCGACGCCGCCCGCGGGCTGTGGCGGTGCAGGGCGTGGGCCACCAGTTCTTTACCGGTGCCCGACTCGCCGTTGATCAGCACGGTGATGTTGGAGTGGCTCAAGCGCCCGATGGCGCGAAACACTTCCTGCATCGCCGGCGCTTCACCGATGATTTCCGGGGTGCGGGTCAGGGCGGGCGGGGCTTCCTGGTTCTGCTGTTCCTGGGCGTGCTGGTTGGCGCGCTTGACCAGCGCCACCGCTTCGTCCACGTCGAACGGCTTGGGCAGGTACTCAAAGGCGCCGCCCTGATAGGACGCGACAGCGCTGTCCAGGTCCGAGTGTGCGGTCATGATGATCACCGGCAGGCGCGGGTGCTGCTCGCGAATCCGCGCCAGCAGGTCCAGGCCGCTGGCACCGGGCATGCGGATGTCGGAGATGATCACGTCGGGCTGCTGGCGCGCCAGGCGGCTCATCACCCCGTCAGCGCTGTCGAAGCTCTGGGTGGTCATGCCTTCCTGTTGCAGGGCTTTCTCGAGGACCCAGCGGATAGAACGGTCGTCATCGACGATCCAGACAGTTTCACTACGGCTCATGTCGATGGGGCTCCTTGTTCCAGAGGCAGAAAGATCGAGAACGTGGTGTGGCCAGGATGGCTCTCACATTCGATCAGACCCTGGTGCTGGCTGATGATGTTCTGGGTAATGGCCAGGCCCAGCCCGGTACCGTCCGGGCGGCCGCTGACCATGGGAAAGAAAATGGTTTCCTGCAGTTCTGCTGGAATGCCCGGGCCGTTGTCGGTGATTTCGACTTTGGTCACCAGACGATGGCGCACGTGGCCGATGGTGAACTGGCGCAAGGCGCGGGTGCGCAGGCTGATGCGGCCCAGGCGCAGCTCGTTCTGGCTGCTGATGGCCTGCATGGCGTTGCGCACGATGTTGAGGACCGCCTGGATCATCTGCTCGCGGTCGATCAACACGTCGGGAATGCTCGGGTCATAGTCGCGCACCAAGGTGATGCAGCCTTGGCTTTCGGCCTCGACCAACTGGCAGACACGCTCCAGCACCTCATGCACGTTGGTCATCGCCAGCGACGGCAGCTTGTTGGAGCCGAGCATGCGGTCCACCAGATTACGCAGGCGGTCGGCCTCTTCGATGATGACGTTGGTGTAGTCCTTGAGGTGCTCGTCCGGCAGCTCACGAGCCAGCAACTGCGCTGCGCCGCGAATCCCGCCCAACGGGTTCTTGATCTCGTGGGCCAGGCCGCGCACCAGCATCTTGCTGGTTTCCTGCTTGGACAACTGCGCTTCTTCCTTGGTGATGCGCAGCAGGCGGTCACGCGGGTGGACTTCGAGCAGTAGCAGGGTGCTGCCGTTGCTCAGGATCGGGGTCACGGCGTAGTCGACGGTCAGGGTCTGGCCGGTCAGGGCGGTGAGCATCGCTTCGCGCTTGGTGAACGGATGTGCCTGCTCCACTGCCTGGCGCAACGAGCTCAAGGCTTCGGCCGACTCGGTGAACAACTCGCTGATGAACTGCCCATGGCTGCGCTGCCCGCTGATGGCCAGGAGCATCTCCGCCGCCGGGTTCATGTACTCAAGGCGCAGGTCGTCATTGAGCAGGATGGTCGCGGTGGTCAGGTTGTCGAGTAACAAACGGTGCAGTGCATCGCTGATGGTCATCAGGACCTCTTTTGGAGCAAGGCGCGGGCTTGAGGCACACGCTGATACAAGGAAAATGCAAAAACCAAACCAAGGCTCCGAAAAGAAGCGTTTAAGCCCTGAAATAAGGGTTTAAGGCTCGAAACTGTGGCGTTCTGCCAGCTTCATCGGGTAGTTTCGAACCAAAATGGGCTGGGTCGGTGGGAAGGGTGCAGGCTCTCGCACCAATATAGTGCGATTTTGTGACGATTGTTCAGGAAGCGCGAATTCACACAAATCAAATGTGGGAGAGGGATTGCCCTCTCCCGCATTTTTGGATCGGGTGTACCGTTTTAGTCTTTGTAGATACACAGCTCGGCGGTCGCGCGGATCATCGCCAACTGCTGCATCGGCTCATTGAGCGGCTCATGCACGGCTTCGGCCAGCCATTGCGGGCACTGTGGGTCGGTGCGCTGCGGGCTGAAGTCGGCCAATTGCTGCAGCAGGCGTTTTTGCAGTTGGTCCAGTTGCGGGCGAATCTGCTTGACCAGGTCCGGGCGCGGATCGTCGGGGGCCTTGCCCTGGAACTGCCAGTCAGAAAGATGGGCGTACTGCACCAGTTTGTTCGCTTCGATCTGTGCCGAGAAGAACTGCCCGGCGGCGGCAGGGTCCAGCTTGTAGCTCGGGGCCTGGGCGACGACGCTGGCGATCACCTCTTGCTCGCGCTTCTTGTCTTCTACGGGCTTGTGGCTGTCCCACTTGCTCAGGGCGACCTGGTCGGCGATCGCCAGGCGCTCGGCGATGCTGTTGAGTAAAGGTTCGAGGCTGGGCGGCGCAGCGCTCGCACTGGCACTGACGAATAACAGAGCGAACACAAGTCGACGTTTCAATGCTGATCTCCTTATGAGAGGGGGCTTGCCCCCGATAGCAGAGTGCCGGTCAGCACCGGTATCAACTGATCCACGGCTATCGGGAGCAAGCTCCCTCCCACCTTTTTGATTGGGTTTGCAGGTGCGGAGCTGTGTAATCCCCGGGCAAAAAAAGACCTCCCGAAGGAGGTCTTTTTCGATCACGCCACGTTAAGCGACGCTACCGGATCAGCAGCTGTAGTACAGCTCGTATTCCAGTGGGTGTACGAAGGTGCGGACTTTGATTTCTTCTTCGCTTTTCAGCTCGATGTAGGCATCGATGAAGTCGTCGCTGAATACGCCGCCTTTGGTCAGGAACGCACGGCCCTTGTCCAGCTCTTCCAGGGCTTCTTTCAGGCTGCCGCACACTTGTGGGATCTCTTTGGCCTCTTCAGGCGGCAGGTCGTACAAGTTTTTGTCGGCGGCGTCGCCTGGGTGGATCTTGTTCTGGATGCCGTCCAGGCCAGCCATCAGCAGTGCAGCGAAGCCCAGGTACGGGTTGGCTGCCGGGTCCGGGAAGCGGGCTTCGATACGGCGAGCGCGCGGGCTGGACACGTAAGGAATACGGATCGATGCGGAGCGGTTACGAGCCGAGTAGGCCAGCATTACCGGTGCTTCGAAACCTGGGACCAGACGCTTGTAGGAGTTGGTCGACGGGTTGGTGAAGCCGTTCAGGGCCTTACCGTGCTTGATGATACCGCCGATGAAGTACAGGGCGGTGTCGGACAGGCCGGCATAACCTTCGCCAGCGAAGGTGTTCTTGCCATCTTTAGCGATGGACAGGTGAACGTGCATACCCGAACCGTTATCGCCGTACAGAGGCTTAGGCATGAAGGTTGCGGTACGGCCGTAGGCATCAGCCACGTTGTGTACGCAGTACTTCAGGGTCTGGACTTCGTCAGCCTTGGCAACCAGGGTGTTGAACTTCACACCGATTTCGTTCTGGCCGGCAGTCGCCACTTCGTGGTGGTGTACTTCGATGACCAGGCCCATTTCTTCCATGGCGTTGCACATGGAGGTACGGATTTCGTGGTCGTGGTCGAATGGCGGAACTGGGAAGTAGCCACCTTTGATACCTGGACGGTGGCCTTTGTTGCCGCCTTCTACGTCCTGGTCGGACATCCACGAACCTTGTTCGGAGAAAATCTTGAACATGGAGCCGGAGATGTCGGACTTGAACTTGACCGAATCAAAGATGAAGAATTCTGGCTCTGGGCCTACGAATACGGTGTCGCCGATACCGGTCGACTTCAGGTATTCCTCGGCACGCTTGGCGATCGCACGTGGGTCGCGGTCGTAGCCTTGCATGGTCGAAGGCTCGATCACGTCGCAGACGATGATCAGGGTTGGGTCTTCGGTGAACGGGTCCAGCACGGCAGTGCTGTCGTCCGGCATCAGGATCATGTCGGAAGCTTCGATGCCTTTCCAACCGGCAATGGAGGAACCGTCGAACATTTTGCCTTCTTCGAAGAACGCGTCATCCAGCGCGTCGCGAGCCGGCATGGTCACGTGGTGCTGAGTGCCTTTTGTGTCCGTGAAGCGCAGATCAATCCACTTAACGTCATGATCTTTGATGAGTTGAACCGACTTCGACATGGTGTCCTCCGGGGTGGCTTCGGGCTGGGTAGTGGAGTTAGCCCTTAGAATGTGGGTGATGCCGGCGCGGATAGTCCGCCATGGCAACCTGCCTCACAAGAGAGCAAATTGCATGCCAGTGCGCCAACATGGCCTTTTTGCGTCAAAATGGCCCCTATAACAGTGCAAACCGCCGAAATGGAATAAATAACGCACTGCAATGTGGCGTGCATTTGCGCAAATGACCTGTTTTGGTGCGTTGCACCGTTGATGCATATTAACTGGTTAAACCTTGAGCGATTTCCGCTATAATCCGCGCCCCCCTTTTTCGGCAGGCCCTGCGCGCGCTGTTTCCATGAAATTAATCGTTAAAGTCTTCCCCGAGATCACCATCAAAAGCCGACCGGTACGGATGCGTTTCATCCGTCAGTTGGCCAAGAACATCCGTGCCGTGCTCCGCGATCTGGACCCGGCTGTGGTGGTGAACGGTGTGTGGGACAATCTCGAGCTGGAAACCCGTGTCACCGACGCCAAGGCCTTGAAGGATATGACCGAGCGCCTGAGCTGCATGCCGGGCATCGCGCATTTCCTGCAGGTCGACGAGTACCCGCTGGGCGACTTCGACGACATCACCGAAAAGTGCAAACAGCACTTTGGCAGCGAGCTTGAAGGCAAGATTTTTTCGGTGCGCTGCAAGCGTGCCGGCAAGCACCCGTTCAGCTCCATGGATGTGGAAAAATACGTCGGCAGCAAGCTGCGTCGCGAGTGCGGCGCTGCCGGAATTTCCCTCAAGGCGCCGCAAATTGAAGTGCGGATGGAAATTCGCGACCAACGGTTGTTTGTGATCCACAGCCAGCACAATAGCATTGGTGGCTACCCGCTCGGCGCCCTGGAACAGACCCTGGTCTTGATGTCCGGCGGTTTCGATTCCACGGTGGCGGCCTACCAGATCATGCGCCGCGGCCTGATGAGCCACTTCTGCTTCTTCAACCTGGGCGGGCGTGCCCACGAATTGGGCGTGATGGAAGTCGCGCACTATATCTGGAAGAAGTACGGCAGCTCCCAACGCGTGCTGTTTGTCAGCGTGCCGTTCGAGGAAGTACTGGGCGAAATTCTCGGCAAAGTCGATAACAGTCATATGGGCGTAGTATTGAAGCGTATGATGTTGCGCGCAGCGTCCCGAATTGCCGATCAACTGCAGATCGACGCGCTGGTGACCGGCGAAGCGATTTCCCAGGTATCCAGCCAGACGCTGCCGAACCTGTCGCTCATCGATTGCGTGACCGAGAAGCTGGTGCTGCGCCCGCTGATCGCCAGCCATAAGCAGGACATCATCGACCTGGCAGAACAGATCGGCACCGCCGACTTTGCCAAGCACATGCCTGAATATTGCGGGGTCATTTCGGTGAACCCCAAGACCCACGCCAAGCGCAACCGCGTGGAGTATGAAGAACAACAGTTTGATATGGCGGTTCTGGAGCGTGCGCTCGAGAACGCCAAACTGGTCCCGATCGATCGTGTCATCGACGAGTTGGGCCAGGATGTGCAGATCGAAGAAGTCAGCGAAGCCCTGGCCGGTCAGATCATCATCGACATCCGTCACCCGGATGCCGCTGAAGACGAGCCGCTGGAAATCGCTGGCATCGACGTACAAACGCTGCCGTTCTATGCATTGAACGCGCGTTTCAAGGAACTGGATAACAGCCGTCAGTACCTGCTGTATTGCGACAAAGGCGTGATGAGTCGCCTGCATGCCCACCATTTGCTCAGTGAGGGGCATGCCAATGTGCGCGTTTATCGACCGAGCTAAGAGCCCGGGGCTGTTTGCCTGTGGCCTGCGTCACCGGCCCCCCGACTCTGCCGTCAAGCTGTAACGGCAAGGCCTGACTCTACTGTTAATCGCTGCCACGACCTGTCAGCACACCGAATCCTCTGATCGAGATACACAAGTGATCGAAAATCTACGTAACATCGCCATCATTGCTCACGTTGACCATGGTAAAACCACCCTGGTAGACAAACTCTTGCGTCAATCCGGCACCCTGGAGCGCAACGAGCTCAACGACGAGCGCGTGATGGACTCCAACGACCAGGAAAAAGAGCGCGGTATTACCATCCTGGCTAAAAACACCGCTATCAACTGGAACGGCTACCACATCAACATCGTGGATACCCCGGGCCACGCCGACTTCGGCGGCGAAGTAGAACGCGTAATGTCGATGGTCGACTCCGTTCTGCTGCTGGTTGACGCTCAAGACGGCCCTATGCCGCAAACCCGTTTCGTGACCAAGAAGGCGTTCGAAGCCGGCCTGCGTCCGATCGTGTGCATCAACAAGGTTGACCGTCCAGGCGCGCGTCCGGATTGGGTTCTGGACCAGATCTTCGATCTGTTCGACAACCTGGGTGCTACCGAAGAACAACTGGACTTCCAGGTTATCTACGCTTCGGCCCTGAACGGTATTGCCGGTCTGGATCACACCGCCATGGCGGAAGACATGACCCCGCTGTACCAGGCCATCGTTGACCACGTTCCACCACCGAAGGTTGACCGTGACGGTCCGTTCCAGATGCAAATCTCGGCACTGGACTACAACAGCTTCCTGGGTGTTATCGGTGTTGGCCGTATCGCTCGTGGTAGCGTCAAGCCGAACACCCCGGTTGTCGCTATCGGCGCCGACGGCAAGAAACGCAACGGTCGTATCCTGAAGCTGATGGGTCACCACGGCCTGCACCGCATCGACGTTGAAGAAGCGTTCGCCGGCGACATCGTGTGCGTCAGCGGTATGGACTCGCTGTTCATCTCCGACACCCTGTGCCAGCCGGACACTGTCGAGGCGATGAAGCCTCTGACCGTCGACGAGCCAACCGTTTCCATGACCTTCCAGGTAAACGACTCGCCTTTCTGCGGTAAAGAAGGCAAGTTCGTGACCTCCCGTAACATCAAGGAACGTCTGGACAAAGAGCTGCTCTACAACGTGGCACTGCGCGTTGAAGAAGGCGACTCGGCTGACAAGTTCAAGGTTTCCGGCCGTGGTGAGCTGCACCTCTCGGTACTGATCGAAACCATGCGTCGCGAAGGCTTCGAAATGGGCGTTGGTCGTCCTG